>JACCDG011029275.1_pt1 | contig 49048 bp, 44 predicted proteins | sample 7442471 | NCBI WGS metagenome assembly JACCDG01 (sample SAMN15323444, study PRJNA562643) | freshwater metagenome | isolation source: river surface water | place: USA:Blue River Watershed | collected 2017-08-17
CCATCTTGATCACCTGCTCTTGCACCTGCACGATCTCGATCACGCAGCCGGCAACCTTGACACTGACGCTCGCCTCGGGAATTTCTTGCAGCAGCTCGAGCAGCAGCCCGTTCAGGGTCTTGGGTCCGTCGAGCGGCAGGTTCAGGCCCAAGCGCTTGTTCACATCGCGCAGCGAGATCGATCCTTCGAGGAGACATTTGCCTTGTTTGTCCCAGCCGAACTGATCAGCCCGAGTAGCCCCGGGAGTTGAGGTCGTGAACTCGCCGACCATTTCTTCAATGATGTCATCCAGCGTTACCAGACCCTGCACTTCGCCGTACTCATCGACGATTACCGCGAGGCGCTCTTGATTCTCCTGGAAATACTGCAGCTGGGTGAAGAGATCTGTTTCGGGGGGGATGAAGTACGGCTCAGTTAGTAGCTCACGGAAATGCTCGACGGTCAGTTCATCGACCTGATTGAGCAGCGCCATGGCCTTGCGCACATGCAGGATGCCGGCGATGCGATTGATTTCGCCATCGTGCACCAACAGCTTGTTGTGGTAACAGGTGGTCAGCTGATGCTTGATATCGTCAACCGGCACCGACAGATTCAATGCCTCGATTTGTGCGCGTGGCGTCATCACATCCTCGACCGTCACCTGCTCGAGATCGAACAGGTTCAGCAGAATGCTCTTGTGCTTGACGGGGATGAAGTTACCTCCTTCCAGCACCATCGATCGCAACTCCTCCGGCGACAACCGCTGGTCGCGCGCCTCGGAGCCGGTACGAATGCGCATGAGCCGCAACAGTGCGCGCACGAACAAGTTCATGAACCAGATGACCGGACCAGCGATGATCATCAACGGCTTGATGAGGAACGAGGCGGGCAGCGCAATGCGCTCCGGGTAGGTCGCGCCGATCACCTTGGGAGTGATCTCGGCAAAGACGATCAACAGGAAAGCAACGATGCCGGTTGCGATGGTGATGACCTTCTCGTCATTGCCGAATGCTGAAATGGCCAGCGACGTGACCAGCGCTGTGATTAGCGAGTTGACGACCGTGCTGCCGATGAGGATCAGCGACAGCATGCGGTCGGTGCGGTCGAGCAGCCAGAGCGTAATCTGCGCCCGCTTGGAACCACGCCGTGCCAGATGCTTGATGCGGTGGCGATTCAGCGCGAGCAGCGCTGTTTCAGAAATGGAAAAGAATGCCGAGGTGCAGGTCAGGGCGACCAGTGAGACGATTTGCACCCACAAGGGTACGGAATCCATGGAAATCCAGTGATGAAAAGCTCAAAAAAGATTATAAGGGCATCCTGTTCAAGTTCTTTACGAGCCAGCTATCTTTTGCGGCGTAATTAGAGGAACAGGCGCCGCCCTCAAACATCGACTGCTACGATTACTTGTGCCTCAGCCTCTTGTTCAAGATATACCCAATCGACAATCTCTTCACTCGGGCGGTATCCCGATACCAGTTTTTCCATCATCAATCGAATGACGCCAACATCGTTGACGCTCAGAGCAATAGCCAGAGCATCCAGCTTACCTTCCAACTCTTCCCAGCGAATGAATTCCTCGTGCGCCTTCATGATTCTGGGGTGTGACGTTGGTTTCGGGTCATCCCCGATCAACAACTCTTCGTAAAGCTTTTCCCCGGGTCGCAGTCCAGTGATCTCGATTTCGATATCACCGTCGCGATTGTCATGATCCCTGATTGTCAGACCGGAAAGTTCGATCATCCTTCGGGCAAGATCCAGTATTTTGACCGACTGGCCCATGTCGAGAACAAATACATCCCCGCCTTTGGCCATGGCGCCCGCCTGAATGACAAGTTGGGATGCCTCAGGGATAGTCATGAAGTAACGAGTAATGTCAGGATGGGTGAGGGTGATCGGCCCCCCGTCCCGGATTTGCTGGCGGAATTTCGGCACTACCGAGCCAGACGAGCCCAGTACATTGCCGAACCTCACCATACTGAATTTCGTTCCGGGACTAGTTGCGGCAAGTGCCTGCAGCAGCATCTCCGCCAGGCGCTTGCTGGCGCCCATGATATTTGTGGGGCGGACTGCCTTGTCGGTACTGATTAATACAAAATCAGAAACACCATTTTCTGCCGCTGCCTTGGCAGTACTCAGAGTGCCTAAGACATTGTTTTTGATTCCCTCGGCCGGATTGTGCTCGACAAGCGGAACGTGTTTGTATGCAGCAGCGTGATAGACCGTTTCAGGGTGCCAGGTAGACATGATCTCGCGTATCCGATCACCATCCTGTACCGAGGCCAGCAACGGTACGAGCACGGCTTTGTCGTCACCGAGGCGCGCTTCCAGTTCTTGATGAATTGCGTAAAGCGCGAACTCACTTTGCTCGATCAACAGCAATTTGGCCGGACCGACCGCCAAAATCTGACGACACAATTCGCTGCCAATCGAACCTCCTGCCCCGGTCACCATGACTGCCTTGCCACGTATGTTCATGGCCAACAAAATGTGATTTGGCATGACCGGCTCACGCCCGAGCAAATCGTCAATATCCAGTTCACGGAGGTTTGACACATTCACCTTGCCCTGAGCCAGATCTATCACACTGGGCAAGGTCCGCACCGATACGCGCGCCGTTCGAATCTGGCTCAAAATTTCATTGCGCCGTCTCCTGTTGATGCCAGGCATCGCCAACAAGACATCGCTGATCATCAGGGTTTCGACTATATGTGCAAGATCGGCAGGATTGTAGATGGGCTGCCCATTGAGCACATGGCCATGCAATCGATCATCATCGTCCAGAAAGCCGACGACCTGCATTTCATGGCTGTTCGCAATAGCACTGACCAGTTGCCGGCCCGTGGCACCCGCGCCATAAATCAGTACCTTGGGACGAGACGCCTGCTTCAAGATGACCTGATACTGGTCACCCAGCCAAACGCGGGCAAGGGCTCGCGAAGCTCCCACGAACAGCAGGAGCAAGATGGGCTGAATTATCCCGACAGTTCTGGGGACTTCACTGATGCCAATCGCTGTGAAAATGGACGCGTACAGCATTCCATAGATTCCGACGGCTCTGGCAACAGCAAGTAGCGCAGGCCATCCGCTGTACCGGAAAATGGCACGGTACAGCCCCGAGACGATAAAGATGGGCAATGCAATGGTAACGGATGCCGCAACCGCCCATAAGGCATTGCCGGAAAGCGCAACAAACTCACCCAACCGAAGGTAATATGCAAGCCAGACAGTCAGAACACATAGGCCTAAATCGACTGACAAGGCAACAAAGCGCTTCGTTGCACGAGGCAAGGACAGGATGGGGACCACCAAGTTAAACAAAGGCTGTTTCATCTTCCAAAGGCACCTGGCTGAAATTGCATGAATTGTCAGATTTAAATTTGTATCTTCTCAATGGGACACCCCTTCCCGGGCGAGGACCTTCGATGCAGTCAGCCAGAGAATCTTCAAATCAAATAGAAAAGAACGGCGGCGCAAATACTCCACATCCAGCAAGATTTTTTCCGCAATTGGCAGCTCATCACGACCATTGACCTGGGCCCAACCAGTCAACCCGGGCAATAACTGGTGTATGCCATGTTTAGTACGAAGGGCAATCAGGTCATCTTGATTGAACAGTGCCGGCCTTGGCCCGACGAGACTCATGTCGCCCTTGAGAATGCTCCACAGCTGTGGAAGCTCATCCACGCTGGATCTTCGGAGGAAAGACCCGATTGGCGTTAGCCATTTAGCCGGGTCTTGCAACAAATGCGTAGCAACGGCCGGCGTATCAATACGCATGCTGCGAAACTTCGGCATCTTGAAAACACGATTATTGCGCCCCACCCGATCGCTCCAGTAGAGCACAGGTCCTGGCGAAGTCATGCGAACTGCCAAGGCTACAATCAGGATCGGTAGCGCCAATAATGACAGCGCGACAAGGGCAAGGGCAAAGTCAAACAAGCGCTTCATATAATCGTGCCGGCTGCTACGCGGCGCAACCCCTCCGCGACGGAAAGCGGCGGCGTCCAATTCAGAGTTTCTCGTGTCCTATCAATGTCTATTGCCAATGACCCGCATAGTCGGATGTACATGTCATGTTTGTTCAGCAACGCAGCTCCCAGTGAAAGAATCATGGGCGGCACAAAAAACAAGCGGGCAGGAGTCCCGATGGCCTCCCCCAGACGCGCGAGCAGATCCGCCGTGGACAGGTCTTCACCGTCACTCACCAGGAAGGTCTGATTTGCCGCCTTGGGGTGGGTCAGGCATACCCTGATCAGGTCGACCAGATTATCAAGCGCCAAAAGACTACGCCGGTTCCTTGTAACCCCGGCAAGGGGCAAAGGCACTCGACGAGAAAGCAAACGCATCATCAATTCAAAATTTGCCTTGACTCCGGGACCGTAAACTAAGGGTGGCCTGATAATGACTATCTCCATGCCTGTCTCTGACGCAATTTTTGCCAATTCCATCTCGGCGCTCCATTTCGACACACCATACGGATCTCGCGGAGAGGGCAACGAGCCACTGGAAAATGGTGAATCCGGGGGTGTTGTTTCCCCATTCACCTTGACGGAGCTAAGAAAGATGAAACGCGCCACACCTGATGCTGCGGCCTGTCTGGCCAGGCGAGCTGTCCCATCGACATTCACTCGGTAGTACTCCGCAGCTCGTTCGCCGGCGCGATCTCCGAATATGTGAACTCGCGCAGCCAAGTGCACCACGGTGTCGATTTTTCCGGCAAGCGCGCAGCTGAAATCCGTTGCTCCGCAAATGTCTCCGACAACTATATCGTCTGCCAAGGGTTGATCTGGTGCGCGTTGCAATGCACGTCGTACATGGAATCCATATTCCCGCAATACATCCGTAAGGCGCCGCCCGACAAATCCGCTCGCGCCTGTTACGAGCACCGCTTGCATGTCACTGCTTGCCAACCGCTACTCCTATGATATCTGCCGCCATGGCACGCATGATGCTGGCTCGCGCATAACGCCGGATGAAATCGGATCGATCAGTTTCCTCCAATTTCAGCGATGACAAAGCTCGCACACCGCCTTCCGCATCACATGGATTGAAAATAGCGGCATTCGTCAGCTGGTCGCGAGTGAACGCGGCTGCGTAGCCGTCTATGCCCGCCAATATCGGCTTCCCGCTCGCCCCATACTCGAAAATCTTGGAGGGAAGCACCTTCTTGAATGCTGCGTGGCTGTTAAGGTGTAAAAAGAGCACATCGCACTTCCGGTACTCCTTCACCAAATCTTTACGGCCCATCGGCGGCAGCAATTCGACGTTATCGACTTCTGCGTCTGCAAGCGCCTTCAATAGCTTCAGGCGCCGCCCTCCATCGCCTATGACCCTGAAGCGTGCCTCGCCTGCCAGGCGCCCGGCAAGCGCGGGCAAGATAATGTCCAGTCCCTGCCCATCCCCCAGATTTCCTGCATACAGGATATCGATGTATTGCCTGTTGTCGGCCGAAGTATCAAGGGATGTTGGCGCCGGAATAAACTCTTCATCAACGCCATTCGTGAAAAATGACAATGGTATTGTCGGATACCGTAAAGAGAAATATTCCCGAAATCCCTCCGACACCAGGTTCGTACGTGCGGCCTGCTGCATGGTGAAGCGCTCGATCAGAGAAAACACAGGCTTCAGGACAATCGCCAATGATCGGGGAAGAACATCTCCGATCGTATCGACGAAGATATCGCGTATATCAAGATACAACGGCAGTTTCTTGCGACGGGCTATCGAAGCACCAAGGCTGGCCGTCATCAATCTCGAAGACGTTGCGACGACCAGATCGTATTCCTTGTCGGCAACGTATTCCTGCACCGCTCTGGCATATGACAAAAATGCCCGGGCCTGATCAACCATGCCCCCCTTGTGCGATGGCAGCGTGACGCGGGTAATCCGAATCCCATCCCCAATCTCACTGGTCTCAGCTTTGGCGGCATAGCTGCCATAGCGGTTCGGGTGGGTAGTCAGCACATCGATCAAACCACCTTGCGGCAAGGCCGCTTGCAAGGCTTTAACAAGCATTGTCGCGCGGAATGAACCCGCACTCAGATCGGGTTGAAAATAAAACGAAAGCAGCAGTACTTTCAATCGGGTACCTTCCATCGGATATTTGCGATCATCTGTTTTTCCTTAAGCGTTACGACGAGTCGGATCGCGGGTGTCGAGACGCCAAATTCCGGGTGCCATTGCCCCTCCTCGGATCGAAGCTCGCCGCCACTGACGGAAACCGTGACCTCTGTCTTGTCGGGCAACCTCAGGAACGCGGCATGCTCATCGCAATCTCGCAGCAAGGTTACAGAGGGATGAAAATGAAGATAGGCCTTGGCGCTTTCAAAGGCCCCTTCAACCTCATCAACGATTGCAAGGCTGTCCGTGCTCAGGCGCCAATGCCTGTGATGAATATTATGACCGGGGAGATGACGATATCCATCATGGCTAGCCTTCACCTGGAGTGCGGCCGGGGAAGCCTCGATTGCGCCGACCTGCGGCATTGCGCGCCTTGCTACGCGAAATCCTGCCCAAACTTCGGAAGAATTTTCATCATTGATTGCCAAGGTATTGTGGGCAGACGTGCCTCGTTCCAACTGGCGCTGTTCCCCGATTCCGTAGCATGAAGTGCCCGAGTTGACGAGTATCCGCTGGCCGTACAGGGACAGTTCAAAGCTCAGCGTATCTGCGTGGGCATGCCCGGGCAAATAGTCCGGACCAACAGGTGCGAGATCAAGCAGGACAACTGCGGGCCCGCTCGCCATCCGAAGGTAGCCGCTTTCACGCAGATGTATCAGGGGCGAAGTTTGCAGGGGCAATTTGCCCAAACCAAGGCGACCCGAATAAGCTTCGAGCTCTGCAAACTCTGGTGAAATGCCGAAGGCAGCATCATTGAAAAAAGCGATCCCGCCGTCGGGATGGCAAAGCGTTCGAAGCCACTCCCGCATCGCCGTCACAGGCATTTCAGGCAACATGCTTGCTAACGAATATGCGTGCATGACGTTACGGATATCCAGCAGATCCTCAAGAATGAGGGCGTGATACATCGGACTACGCTCAAAGTGCCCACCGTCCGGAAGCACCTGCTCTTTGATTTCAGAACGCAGGATCTTCAGCCCGATATCCAGCCAACGGCTTGCCTCATTTCCTTCAAAATAGGCGCCGGCAAATATCAACGCCTTCGCATTGGCCAACAAATGGTTTCCGAGCAAATGAAATTCGAGTTGAGACCTCAAGCATCGGATTTGGACAGCAAGACTCTCTCTTGCTTGATCATCCAGCTTCCCAGTGGCCATATCGAATTTGATCCAATTGACGATACGAAGCGACAGTGGGTAGGGTTCCCATCCGATGCCATATCCGGGCGGGTTATCTTGCAACCACCGTTTGATCAATCGCAAATGCCACGAGATTCGATCTGAAGCACCGCGGGCATTGAGATCATCAAAATAGTGTGCGTTGTACAGCCAGAGTTTTTCAAGCCGGTTGGCGTTCCAGTCTGCTGGCGTATCGATCCCATGAGCCTCGTTCAAGAAACACAAAGTGTCCGGCGCGAGCAAGCTCGCTGGCCTCGGACAGCCGACGACCCAATCGTTTTTGGGAAAACGGATTGCAGGAGCCGGGGCCGTGTCGATGCGAGGCTTCTGCAAGCGCCTTAACAGGCGCCATACCATTTGCGACACCCGGAGGTGTCGCACGGTATTCCAATAAAGTTGGGCCTTTCGAATAAAAGCTATACTCAACACAATTTTCCCGCAAGCGGCCGGATGCCTTTTTAGTGGCGTTGTTCCCGCAATTGGCTTGCCACCTCAAGTGTCAAGCGGGCGACCTCAAAAATCTCTTCTTCAGGAATGGCGGGTTTGCCGCTCCTTACCGCTGCAAGGAATGCTTCCGCACAAGCTTGCTGCCCTTTGTCTTGCATCCAGAGTGAGGATCTGCTGAACCCAGGCCACCCATAGCCTGTCAGGCGGCGGAAATTATCAAGTTGCAGAATTCGGCCACCTGCAAATACTTCGATCCGTTCTTTCGGGTAGCCACTGGCACCATTGGCGAGGTACATGATGGTGCCAAAGGATCCGTCTTCGAAGCCCAGCGTGATGCTTGCCTTGTCTTCGGCCACGCCATCGATGGAGTTCCCCATGCAACGAGCAGCCACTGAAGTCACTGGTGCCGCGGCGAGGAATCGCATGAGATCAATGAAGTGGCAGGCTTCGCCGACAATGCGGCCGCCCCCAGTGTGCGCGTCCTGCGTCCAATGATCAGGCGGGATGGCGCCAGCATTCACTGTGATCAGGAAGGATTTTGGCGCCTTTAACGATGCCAGCAAGGCACGCATTTTGACAATGTGGGGGGCAAATCGGCGATTGAACCCAATCATTAATTGAAGGCCAGAATTGCGCTCACGCGCCTGATTGAACGCCGTACGGACTTCTTCCAGCTCACCGGCTTCTATTGCTAGCGGCTTTTCAACGAATACATGTCGACCAGCAGCCAGCGCTTGTGCTGCAAGTCGTGCGTGACTATCGTGGCGGGTCGCAATGACAACCGAGTTGATCTCTTCCCGCCCAAGCATGCTGGCGATATCAGTACTCGCCTCAAAAAATCCGGACTTGCGGCCCTGGATGGCGCTGGCGACACCACCTGTCGTCACCAATGTATGAAGGATCGCACCGCTCTTCTTGAACGCCGGGATCAGGACGCGTGAGGCATAGTTGCCGGCACCGATGAACCCCAGCACCGGGAGGTTTTCAGGTAAGGCTCTCTCGTCTTTTAATTGGATTGACTCAATGGATCGCTCGCTGTTCGTCGCATCGTAATCAATTAGTATGCCAAGGGTATTTTTTTCATCTGTCAGCGCCTGATATGCGGTCACGGCATCGTTGAATGCGAATCGGTGGCTGATAAGCGGGTACACGTCCAGGGTGCCGCAAGCCATCATATCCAGCACGGCTTCAAAATTCCGCTGCTCCGTCCAACGCACAAAGCCGAGCGGATAGTCATTGCCAAGGACTTCATATCCCTTGTCGTATCTTCCCGGCCCATACGAGCAAGAAACCTGGAAGCTCAACTCCTTCTCATAGAATTCAGACCGATTGAACTGCAGGCCAGTGACGCCTATGAGCACAATGCGACCGCGCTTTCGGCTCATTTTCGCAGCATGCGAAATCGGATCTGACGAGGTCGTAGACGCAGCGATGATCACGCCGTCGACTCCTCGACCACGGCTGAATGCAATGCCAGTATCGACTGGATCTTCGCCCTCGCCCAATTTGCAGGTCGCGGCGCCGAACTGGCGGGCCAGTGCCAGCTTGGATTCATCAAAATCGATGGCCAATACCCTGCATCCATGGGCGCGCAATAGCTGAATGGTGAGCAGCCCGATCAATCCCACCCCCATCACCACAAATGATTCACCGAGAGTTGGCGCCGCAAGTCGAATGCCTTGCAGACCGATACTTGCGAGGACAACGAAAGCGGCCGAATCATCATCAACCGCATCTGGTATGCGCGCGCACAGATTCTGCCCAACCCGGACCACATCGGCATGCGGCCCATTTGAAACGACACGATCCCCTTTTCGAAAAGCGGTTATCCCTGCGCCAACCTCCGCAACAATGCCGACATTGCAATAACCTAGCGGCAGTGGCTCGTCCAATTTTGACTTCACTGCCTCAAGCGTCGTTAACAATCCGTCGGTCCGGATTTTGTCAATTACCATGCGAACCTTTTCGGGTTGCTGACGCGCCTTGTCAATCCAAGATGCCTTTCCGAATTCCACAAGCATACGCTCGGTGCCGGCTGATATGAGGCTACGTGTGGTATGAACGATCAAGTGTCTTGGGGTTGCCGTCGGCGCAGGCGCCTGCACGATTGTCGTCTCACCACTGCGCATGTTTTGCAGGATCTGTCTCAATCAATTCTCCGAGGGGTTGTTCTATTGCATGCGCTAGTCGTCGACATAGGCTCTTGCATCCGGTAGGCCAACATGGAGGAGACACAGGATTCTTTGCCCCTTGCCTTGAAATTCTTTCCATGAACAAGACCGGCGATTCGCGCAGGTGAAGGCCACCGGGATTTCCAATTTAATGCGATGCGAGCTTTGGCTACCCATAGGTAACAAGCGCCGCAGTGCCTTTGGGCGGCCTTAGTCTTCAATACCGCAAAAATCGAGAACCCTAGACTTCCGGAGGCGCTTCCTTGCCTCCGGCAACAGGAAATCGCGATGCTTGACCAGTACAACGACAAGGTCAGCTTTCGCGAGCGCTTGCTCAAGTTCGATAATTTCCAATTCGTCGTGCTCGTCGACATGCGGTTCCACGGCGAAAACTTCATAATTGCGACGCTTCAGCTCCAATGTGATGTGCAACGCCGGCGACTCGCGCAGGTCGTCGATATCAGGCTTGAAGGCCAAACCGAGGCACGCCAATTGCGGTTTCCGTCCTCCATGTGATTCGGAAAATTCGGCAATGGCGGATTCGATTTGATGGATCACCCAGTCGGTCTTCCAATTGTTGACTTCTCGTGCAGTGCGTATCAGGCGTGCATTATCCGGATCGCTGGCGACAACAAACCAAGGGTCAACTGCAATGCAGTGCCCGCCTACCCCGGGGCCTGGCTGGAGCACATTTACACGCGGATGGCGATTGGCCAGCTGTATCAGCTTCCAGACGTCGATTCCCGCGTTTGCGCATATCAGTGAAAGCTCATTGGCAAAAGCGATGTTGACGTCCCTGTAGCTATTCTCGGTTAGCTTGCACATTTCAGCTGTGGCCGCATCCGTTTCAAGCACCTCACCACTGACAAAGCTGCGGTAGAAATCCGCAACCGCTGTCGCGGCAGCAGGGGTCAAGCCGCCGACAATTCGATCGTTCTGCACGAGTTCACTCATGATCTTCCCGGGGAGGACTCGCTCGGGGCAGTACGCAATATGCAATGTGTTTGTATCGACCCCGACAGAATCGAGCACGTCCGCCATTTTTTGGGTGGTCCCGACGGGCGAGGTCGACTCAAGGATTACAATGTTTCCTGATTGTAAAAGGCCAGCAATGCTGCGCGTCGCTGCGAGCACGTAGTCTATATTGGGCTGGGGAATTGGCCCGCCCTCATGAAATGGCGTCGGTACGCATATCATGAAGATATCTGCCGGCTGGGGGCACGCATAGGCCTTGAGCTTACCTGCCGTCACAGCGGATCGAACATATGCATCAAGATCGGGCTCGACAATATGAATGTCGCCTCGATTGATGGTTCTGACCACCTCCTCATTCAGATCGACGCCATGCACATCATGTCCACCGCTGGCCAGCAAGGCGGCACTTGGTAACCCTATGTAGCCGAGCCCGACCACGCACACCGTTTTTTTTTGCATTTAGTAGTTCCTCAGGATTTCCACAATGCGGGAGCAAGCCCGCCCATCTCCGTAAGGGTTGTTGGCTTTGGCCATCATCAGGTATTTCTCGTCATCGTCCAGCAGCTCACCAACCTCGGCGACGATGCGTTCCCGATTCGCCCCGACCAGACGTGCCGTCCCCGCTTCTACTGCTTCCGTCCGCTCTGTGACGTCGCGCATGACCATAACCGGCTTACCCAAACTCGGCGCTTCCTCCTGTATGCCACCACTGTCAGTTAGTACTAATTTGCAGCGGCTCAGCAGTACGACAAATGGCTCGTAATCGAGTGGCTCGATCAAATGAATGTTCTCCATTCGCTCCAGAATCTGGCGAACGGGCACTTGAACATTCGGATTCAGGTGTACGGGATAGACAAAATGGACCGCGGGGTAATGGCTCGCGAGCTGCTTGATTGCCTGGCAGATTTCCAGGAATCCATTGCCAAAATTTTCGCGCCGATGTCCGGTAATGAGCACAAAAGGCACGCTTCGCCATTCGATTGGAAGGACAGAATCAAGCATGGATTCAATGCGACTTGTCCGCTCCGGCTCCGCCCTTAAGCGCTGCAAGATCCAGTAAAGTGCATCAATCACGGTATTGCCTGTCACATGCACAGTTTCTGCATTGACATGCTCGTTCAACAGGTTTTCCCGGCTCTTCCGGGTCGGTGCAAAGTGCAAGTCCGCCATCCGACTGACTGCCTGGCGATTGAACTCTTCCGGGAATGGCGCTCGCATATTCCACGTCCGTAGTCCGGCTTCAACATGGGCTACCTGGGTACCATGGAAGAATCCCGCAGTTGCCGCTGCAAAAGTGGTGGTCGTATCACCATGGACCAGGAGGATGTCAGGCTGCTCTGCCCTTAGCACGGACCGCATTTCTAGAAGCACGGCCGATGTGACGTCGAACAGGTCCTGTCCATGCCTCATGATGTTGAGATCAATGTCCGGCTTGATCTCGAATAACCTCAGCACTTGGTCGAGCATTTGCCTATGCTGACCGGTGACGCAGACCTTCACGTCAAAATCATTTGGAAAGGCACGCAAGGCGTGAACCAAGGGAGCCATTTTTATTGCCTCGGGACGCGTCCCGAAGACCAGCATGACTTTTCGTCTTGGCTGGGGAATCGCGCTCATTATCTGGCACCCATGTATTCTCGACACCAAAGCTCTATGCAAAGCAAGGAAAGCAATGTGTAGCTGGCGTCCACTCGCCCGCTCTCATTTGCTTCCATCAGGTTGTGAACCGCAGCCGGATCAAATACACCCCTGCGGCGCAAACTTTCCGCGCTCAACACATCGGCAACCAGCGCTTTCAGTTCACCGCGCATCCAACGGCGAAGAGGGGCGCCAAACCCTGTCTTCTTCCGGTAAATCACATCACGCGGCAACAAGGGCTCCATCGCTTTCTTGAGCACCCATTTCCCTGTGCGTCCACGCTGCTTCATCGTCGCGGGAATCGTCGCAGCGAACTTGACCAGATCGGCATCGAGAAAAGGCACTCTGACTTCGACTCCGGCTGCCATTGACATCTTGTCTGTGTAAAGCAGGTTATGGTCGGCCAGGAAAAATCTTTGCTCGAGCGACAAGGTGCGTTCGATTGGACTCGTATCTGCCGGCAGCTCCCCAAGGAATTCCAGCATCGGCGCCGAGGCTTTTGCGCCGTCCAAACGTGCCTGAAATTCTTTCGTGTACAGGGGATATAACGAGGCCTCCGACGACCACACAAAGTAGTTCGCGAGCGCTTCGTCGCCATTCAATGCCAGTCCGCCGAGCACTTTTGAAATTCGGCGCTGCAATGGACGACGTTGATCGAGATGCCCCCCCACATTCCCCAAGATGCGCCGCAGATTTGCCGGCATCCATGACCAGTAATCTTTTATGGACACGGCAAGATGTCGGCGATAACCAGTAAAGAGGTCATCTCCACCGGCACCGGAAAGCAAGACTTTGACCCCTTGGCTCCGGGCTAACTGACTGATGTAGTAGACATTCAGCGCTGCCGGATCGGCGAGTGGCTCGTCAAGTTGTCGCACCATCCTTTCCAGATCGCCGGCCATTACGCTGGAATCGATACGGACGATTTCAAGCGGGACCTTGAGATGCGCTGCAACCTTGCGCGCATAGGGCATGTCGGCCTCTTCGCCGACATCGCTACCTCCGACCGCCTCGATGGTGTAGCAACGAATTTCTGGATTATGCCTGGCAGCGAAGGCAACAACCGCGCTGGAATCCAGCCCCCCCGACAAGAACGCGCCCAATGGCACATCCGCCAGCATTTGTCGTTGGACAGCCTGCTCTAAATGACGAGCAACCCCTGCTATCCCTTCGTGTTCATTACAGAAAGTCCGGTCGGGCTCGAACATCGGCAGGCGGTACCATGACCAGCGCCTTACTATCTTGCCGTCCATGATGCACAGGGCCTGGCCCGGCAGCAGCTTTTTCACTTCGCGCAGGGGAGTACCTTCGCCAGGGCACCAGAGATAGGTCAGGTAGCGATGGATCGACTGCGGGTCGAGCTCACAAGTCGATGGCAGCATGGGGCGCAACGCCTTGATTTCGCTTGCAAAGGCAAATCCGTCACGGGCCTCCGTGTAATAGAGCGGCTTGATGCCCAGTGCATCCCGGGCAACCAGCAGTGTCTGCTTGCGCTGGTCCCAAATGGCAAAGGCGAATATGCCATTGAGTCGGGAAAGCATTGCCTCGCCATGGGCAAGGTAAAGGTTGATCAATACCTCGGTATCCGAATGTCCTTCGAACGCGACGCCGTCTGCCGTCAATTGGTCGCGCAATTCGGCGAAATTATAAATTTCCCCATTAAATACCAGCACGACATCGCCCTGTGCACGCAACATTGGTTGATGGCCGTGCTCGGACAAATCGAGTATCGACAGCCTCGTATGGCCAAGTCCAACGCCATGTTCTTTCTGGAGGTATTCCCCCCTATCATCCGGGCCGCGATGGGCGAGGGCGGAGATGCCCTTGCGCAAAGCGCCCAGGCCCCAAGGCCCGGAAAATCCTACAATGCCACACATTTATTTTGTAGTTCTCATTTTTCAGCGGCCAGCGGAACGCCATTGGCCCTCAGAGTATTGGCAATGCCGGCGCGCAGATGAAATTTCGGCGAATATGCGATGGCTTTGATTGCCTCAGAGACGTCGAGCACGCTAATAGGGATATCGACCCGGCGTGGCTCAGCGGATGCTGTTTTGATTGGGCGACCTGAAAGCGATTGAATCAAATCCAAAATGTCACGAAGGCTGTGCCCCTCACCGGATCCGATATTCAAAACCAGCGGGACGTTGTCCATGATTCCTGCGGCAGCAAGCGCGTCGGCGACGTCTTCCACATACACGAAGTCGCGCACCATTCTCCCACCGCCCCTCAAGGTCAGCGGCTCTCCTCGCAGGAGGCAGCCAATTGCGATGGCGATGAACCCCTGCCGTCCGGACAAGCTTTGCCCTGGTCCATAGGGATTCGCCAACCGAAGCAAACGCACATCCAAGCCGCGCTCCCAATGGGCTAGCCAAAGATATTTTTCGATTGCCAGCTTATGGATCCCATGCGCACTTATGGGCCAGGTTGGCGCGATTTCACTGACCGGGAAACTCTTTTGAACACCGTAAACCGAAGCTGACGACACAAAGACTATCCGCCCCACCTTCTGCGCAGCGCATGCCTCGACAAATCGAAGGGATCCCACGACATTTTCGTGCAATTCCGAAGCAACATCGATGTGCTGGTCACCCGGCACAGTACTTGAGACAAGGTGGTACGCGACGCTTGTACCTTCAAGAACGTGCTGCAAATTGCGGCTGTCGTGAAAATCTCCTTGAATCCAGGTCACGACTCCCTTGAGTTCTTCCGGGCACGGATTCCTGTCAAGGATCCGAACCTGACAAGCTTGTGCCAGAAGTACCCGCAGAAGGTGCTTGCCTATAAATCCTGCCCCGATAATTGAAACATTCAGGTGTCGGGGAGTCATTTCACGTCCAACAGCTGTAGGTAAGATGTAGAAAATTTTTCCGGGCTGTAGCATTCACGCACACGATCTCTCCCGGCCTCAGCCAACTTATTTCGAGTTTGAGAATCGGCTAGCAGATGCACAATATGGGCGGCGATCGCGTCGGGTGAATGGGCAGGTACCACGCAACCCGCCTTCCCCATGTCAAGGAGGTCTGGAATAGCGCCGACTTCGGTTGCCACGCACGCTACTCCCAATGACATTGCTTCAAGCAAGGCAACCGGAAGGCCCTCGGCATGGGAGGGCAAGACAAACACCGCTGAACTGCCCACCTCGCGTATCAAGTCATTTCGATCGTGCATGGGGCCCAGGACTTGTACGTGGTCGTCCAGTCCACGCTGGGTAATCTCCTGCTTCCAGAAAGATTCCCTGTGGAAGAGCGGCCCTATCAGCCGCAGTCGCGCCTCGGAAAAACGGTCCTTCACCGCGACAAAGGCGTCCAGCAAATCGATGACACCTTTTTCGGGAATTATCCACCCCACAAACACCACTTGCATGGCATCTTGCTCGGTAGGTTCGCGCCCATTGAAGAATGCGGGCGCCACGGTCGCCGAGAATTCCACTATGTCGGAGCGCGGGAAAATCCGGCTGTAATAATCCTTCCAAAGGCCTGACTGTGCTCCGACTCTGGCGTGAGCCAACTGCAATTGAGTGCGTATGACCGCTTTTGCCCATGGCGGCTGCGCCGCCCAAAACGATGGGAAATTTCCGTCCACCATAGCCAGTACAGGCTTTCTGCGGGCAAGCCATACGACGGTTGTCCAAAGCACTTTCTCGTAAAACGAAGGCCCCGCACTCGAAAACATAAGGACACGCCCGCCTCGCTTTATCAGCATCACTGCGGCGAGGAGGCGAGCAATATTCCTTATCGGCCTTAATGATTGCCATGCGATCGCCCCCGCTCTTGGCAACGGCGAACGGAACAACACATCATCTCTCCCCGCGAAATGCTCACCCAGCATCTGTACGATTGAGGCAACGCCTCCTACCGGCGGAGGCGGTGAGGCAAATACCAAGGCATCCGGTTTGTTATTCATCAGGCTTGCGCAGCTTCGTCCAGAGTTGCTGGCACAGCATGACGAAAGCTTTGACGCGAATCTCGCCACTCCCCTCTGCCATCGCGAAACGCAAATCAGAAACAGCCTCGTCCCTGCGACCACTTGTAAACAAGTACCGCCCCCTCATGTACCTCAACCAAGATTGGTGCGCTCGCAACTCTCGATTGGAAAGTATCGGCAGGAAGGGTTCGCAGGCTGCTGCAGTTGGCGCTGACATGTCTTGGCGCGAGATACCATGACCGTGTACCAAATAGCATCCCAATACTCGCGGCAGATACAGAAATCTATCCGACAAGCTCGCCAGATTTAACCAACAAGCGTAGTCCGCTGCGGCCCGACAGCCTGGACTGATGATTTTTCCTGCCACTTCCAGGAGCAAATCTCGTCGCGCCAGGACCGCAGACGTGGCTAACGCGTTTCCTCTTACAAGCAAATCCTTCAATACCGGCTTCCGGGTCTGCCAGCAGTGAATTTTTCGCCGGCCGGGAATTCTTGAGGTCACGCCCTGAATTGCCAGATCGTGATAAAGCACATCGACCCGCGTGCTCAGGCGACTCGAGCACTCCCTCAATTTTTCGGGGAACCACCAGTCGTCAGAGTCCAGAAAGGCAATCCACTCGCCGCGGGCTTGCTGCACCCCGAGGTTTCTGGAAGCCGCGATGATGCCCTCGTTATGAATCTCTACGCAATGGATCCTGGGATCATCGTATTTACTCAGGATCTCGGGGGTGTTATCCGTGGAATGGTTATCTACGACAATCAGTTCCCAGTCTTGGAAATGTTGCGCGAGCACGGAATCGATTGCGCGAGAAATGTAAGGGCCATGGTTATAAGATGGCATCACCACGGAAATTCGAGGGGTCGTCACGGCAGCCACGGCGCCCCCTCGCGCCAGAGCGATTCCAGGAGATCGTGGTCACGTTTGGTATCCATGCAATGCCAGAATCCGTCGTGCTTGTAAGCCATCAGCTCTCCCATCCTTGCCGCCGTCTCCAGGGGCTGGCGTTCGAGCATCGTGCTATCGCCTTCGATCAGGTCGAGGAAGCGCGGCTCAATCACGAAGAACCCGCCGTTGATCCATCCTTCATGCATCTGAGGCTTTTCCTGGAATGTATCAACTCTGTCTTCAATGATCCCCAGCTCACCAAAGCGCGCGGCTGGGCGTACCGCAGTCACCGTGACCATTTTTCCGTGTGATCGATGGAAGCGAAGCAGTGCATCGAAGTCCACATTGGCGACGCCGTCCCCATATGTCAGCATGAATGTTTCATTCTCGACGTAGGCTCCCATTCTCTTGACCCGGCCACCGGTCATTGATTCGTCGCCGGTGTGGACCAGGGTAACTCGCCAATCTACCGGGTCGATCTGGTGGGGCGCCACTTCGCCAGTCGCAAGATTCACCGTAAAGTCTGCGTTCAATGCACGGTAATTCAGAAAATACTCTTTGATGACTGATGCCTTGTACCCAAGGGCGACATAAAAATCTTTATGCCCGAAATGAGCATAATTTTTCATGATATGCCAGAGAATAGGGCGCCCGCCGATCGGCACCATTGGCTTGGGAATCAGGTCGGTGTACTCGGAAAGGCGGGTGCCGAATCCACCTGCCAGCAGGATCACTTTCATGTCTTATTTCCAATCGTAATTGATCGCATCGAGTGGAAGCCGCTCGATTTCAAGCGGATCATGTTCAAGGCTTGCAATGTTCAGAACGAGGCTGGACTCCTTCCAGCAGCTTTGGAAGCCAAACCACAATCCCGGGGGCACACAGAGCCGGCCGTATTTGCCTTCAACGCCTATTTCCTCCTCTCTGAATACGCCTGGACGACCATCCCAGAAAACGAAGCGTACAAGCCCAACGGGAACGACCAAGTTCATGGTCATGCGAAGATGGCGCTTCCATGCCTTCACCGCGCCTGGATCAAGGCAGGAAAAATAAGCCTCGCCAAATTCCCTAAAATCCGGCTCGCCAGCCTTCAGGGCATGCAGCACGTCGCCGCCGGCGACATCAACTCGTCGCAATTCGGTCAGTCGTATGTCTTCGATCACTGAATCCATGTCGCACCTTTGCCTTTTGCCATCGAGCAGTATTCCGCAATCTGTCCGCGTGTCACCTGCATGATGTTTGAAGGGTCGCGATAATACGCGCCATACCACTCCGCGGTCATTCGGACGGTATCTTCAAATCCCATGACCGCATGCCAATTCAACAGGTGCAAAGCCTTGTCGCAATTCAGTTTCAGCAACCCGGATTCATAGGGTGCATGACTCGCCTGTGGAACTTGCTTCCATCTCACCTGATTCCAATGCTGGGCCATCTCCTGAACAAGGCGCAGTACGCTGTGATTCTGCTGGGCGGGTGGGCCAAAATTAAAAGCCTCTCCATGCAACGCTGGCTGCGCTTCCAGCGCAGCTGCCAAGGCAAGATAACCGCCAAGCGGCTCCATCACGTGCTGCCATGGACGTGTGGAATGAGGATTCCTGAGCAGGACATCATCGCCCCGAGACCAGGCGCGTACACAATCGGGGATTATTCGGTCGCTCGCCCAATCGCCACCGCCAATGACGTTCCCAGCACGTGCGGAGGCAATGCGAACATTATTGGCATCACCACGGAAATAAGACTTGATGTGCGACTTGATCGCGAGTTCCGCGGCTCCCTTCGATGCACTGTAGGGATCAGGCCCACCCAGCGCATCATTTTCCCGATATCCCCAAACCCACTCCACGTTGTCGTAGCATTTGTCGCTGGTGATGATGACGGCAACACATGGCCGTTCGAGGTTGCGCAACGCCTCGAGAACGTGCAGCGTTCCCATGACATTGGTCTGCCAAGTCTGCAAGGGATCATCGTAGGAGCGCCGTACCAGCGCTTGGGCAGCAAGGTGGAAGACGAAGTCGGGCTGCACACGATGCACTGCTTCGCCCACTGCCCGAGCATCTCGCACGTCGATTCGGACATCTTCAATAACACTTGCGAGGCCTGCGGCTTCGAAATGCGACGGCTGCGTGGGCGGCTCCAGAGCCAGTCCCGTAACGCTCGCACCCATGGCGTCAAGCCAGGCACATAGCCAGCTACCCTTGAACCCGGTATGGCCTGTTACCAGGACACTTTTTCCTTTGAAGCTTGTATTCATCCTATGCTCTCGCTCCGTACCGATTGCGTGGCAACTTCGTTGCTCGCCCATGAATTAATTAACTTTTTCCATCGATGCAGATCGGCGTTCCTGAAGAAAAATGCGTCCCTGGCGCTAACGGTCCGAGTGACCGCATCTTTCCCCTGCAAACAAGCGGCCAACTGTTCTGGCGACTCGAAGAATTCGACTCCTGCATGCCCCCTGAGCGGACTTAGGTTCAGTTGGCGCCATGAATGAAAGATCATCACGGGCTTACCTGCCAGAAATGCGTCGAGGCTAGCCGATGTGCTATTGCCCGAGACCACAAAGTCAAAGTCGGCTAGCAGTTCCTGCAAGGAGCCACTAACAGTCGGAATTTGCCATCCGATGAACGCATCAGGCTGGATTGCAAATGCCGGATGCGGCTTGAACGAGAATTGCCAATCATTGCCCAACAAGGCAGCAGCATTCTGCGCACTCTGCAGCAATTCTCTTACGCCGCTCGGCTCCATATCCCCGACGATCAGGATACGTCGTCCATTCGAACCATTGTCTTTCACTTTGGGTGGATTTCCAGATTCTGATGTAGACAAATACCGCAGCGCCTCCACGGAAACTAGTTGCGCTCCTTGGTAGCCTTGTGACTGCAAGGCGGCTCGAGCAGCCTCACCATTTACAGCAACAGCATCTGGTAGCGGAATGCGTACATCAAGCGGACCACTGACGTTGATCGGGTCTTCGGCATAGTACAAATGCCAGAATGGGACTGTTGCATGGATGACGCCAATAATTGACCCATGTCCATGGCGACGCCAAGCGGTCAACATCGCCTTTTCCCATGCTTGATTTTCAAAGAGATACAGGGCGCCCTGCTGCCGCGGAAGATCACGGAGGGCCGCATCAAACAAATGCACTGCGAGACAATTGGCGGCTGCCACACGCCCGATTATCGAATTTTTCCACGCGGGCTCCAGTATTGGCCAAAGCCAAGCGGGCAGCCCGGAACGTTGCATTTCGACTGGCAAATTCCGCAATGACCGGGCTCGACTCCGCAGCCAGAAGCCACTGCGAATTGCCTTCCAAATTACTCTCGTGTTCAAAAAGGAGTCAACAAATTTGTGGGTGCCCGCCCCGCTCCGGGACAGGTTGAATGCCTGCGCAAGCATGGCCCCAGATCTGGCTCGGGGAGCGGCTTCGCTTGGCCAGAAGTTCTGCAGCCAATTCAAATGGTGCCCTTCTTGCACAAGCATTTCGGGCAAGCCTCCCCACTGGCGCGAATGAAAGCGTGAATCCAGTGCTGCTTCGGAGTCCAAATGGGCGAAATAGGAACACAAAAATATTGCCCCTCGACCTCCTCGCCATTGAGCTTTGCCCAGACTGCGCAATGGCCAGCGCCTGATGATGTGGGCGCATAGATAGATCATCCACTGACCTGCCTCATACATGCCCTTCAGGCGACTTATCCGGGCTCGCAAGGAAGATTTGCGCACAACCTTGATATGGATGCCGAGATCTTTGCAAAGTGCACTGATTGCCTCGGCCAGCCGGCAATCTTCGCTGTGAAGTGACAAGGCAGAGGGTCGTTGGGAGCGCAACAACTCTTCCAGCGTCAACAGTTTCAACGTCTGGTACAAGTCCGGTGTCTTGAATGGGCTTTTCTCGGCCAGCAAGCCCATCCACCAGAAGTTGTTGCCTGCGGTATCTTGCAAGTGTCGTTGCAGCGGGATGCCGTCAACTTCCATGCGCCCCAATGCACTGATGAGCGACAGATAACGTCTCCGTACCGCGATCGCTCTTTCTTCCAATAGCGCAGGAATCGAAAATTGACCTGACCCGCCAGATGCCTTGCTCCAGAAAATGACGGGAGCCTCGGCCGCCATAGGCGCTTGCTCCAGATCCCATATCAGCCAGGACTTGTTCACTACTGGATGCCACCTAGTGACAGCAAAATTTCGGCTGGCAAATCCTGCTCCATTTCCATGGCTTGCGGGTTATCGCAGGCAACGGGCTTGTGCAGGGCTACCGCCGTAAAGCATAGTCGATCATACGGGGTAACCGCAGTCGCCGAAGGCTTACCCCAGTAACCTCTGGCCAATAACCTATCAGCTCCCAGCGCTTGAAACTGACGCCAAAGTTCAGCCGCATTCGATACCACATAGGCTGCACGCTCCCCGCTCATTTGACCTTCTGCATTAATGAACTGATACGACTTTTCAAAGTCCGAGCAGCCTGGCTTGTCAGTCAGCCGGAAAGTTGCCACCAGATGGCCACCTGGTGCCACGTGCGACCAGACCACCGCGAGCATTTCTTCAAATTGAACGTTCCAGTCAATGCAACTCAGCGAGAAAACCAAATCAAAGGGTTTACCGGTCAACTCTTCCGAGCTGATTTTCAGCACATCGCCTTCATGGATTCGAGCGCGCGGATTCAATTCGCGGCCAGCAGCGGCGGCGGCGGCGTTGATCTCGATCCCCTCATAGGAGTCGACGCCAAACCGGTCACGCAATACCAGCCCCAATCCTCCGCAACCGCAGCCGACATCGAGTACCTTGCTGTCTGCCCCGATAGCCATGGCCTCGAGCACCGCTCGCTCCGATGGGTAGAATTGATCCCAACGGATCCTGTTTGTCGAAAAATACTTCGATATCCAATCAGTTTGGTATGCAATATTACGAGTTGTCTCGCTCATGCTATTTGTAGCTCATCCATAGTGGGTCCGATTGCATGTGTGCCTCAACCAACTGGATATCGGAAGGGCTGTCGACCGAATATGAAGGAATATTCGGATACGGCGCGATATGCTGGCAGAAGCTCATGTCCAGAATGCGATTGCTATCGCAGGCTTCGATCTGCTCCAACCGGGTTTCCGGGTGCTCGGTGAACATTTTCAAGTACTTCCACCGAAAGGCAAATATGCCGTAGATGCGGCGTGCCATCAGGTCAGGCCCGAACTCCCCTTTGCAATAAGGTACCGGTGCCCTGGAGGTATAGAGCACCTTGCCGGATGCGTTGTATACCAGCTTTACCGTATCAGGGTTGAGCCAGATTTCCTTGTCGATGATATGCATGGCCAGGATGGTTCCGGCCTTCTCGGGATCCTGGATAAGCGGATCGATGACGGTATTGATCATGTCTGGCCGCATCATAGGTTCATCGCCCTGCACGCACACCACGATGTCTTCGTCCGCGACTTCCTGCCCCAATTTTTGGGCGGCTTCAGCCACCCGATCAAGCGCTCGCGTATGGTGGGCTCCTGTCATGGTGCAGGAAATCCCTTTGGCTTTTGCGAAGGCGGCAATTTCATCGTCGCATGTCGCCAGCGTCAATGCCGACCATTCCTTGTACATGGCGGCGCGGAGGAATACATGCTCGACCATGGGCCGGCCCAGGATGGGATGCATGGGCTTACCTGGGAATCTGGACGCTGCCATTCGTGCGGGCACGATTCCAAATACCTTGCTCATATGAGAATTTCCTTTCTGTTGCTTGAAGTAGTGGCCAGCTTATCTTTTTCCACCAGCACTGGCACGGAAGAATCCTGAATGGGTATGGCGCGCAATGTCATCAATAAGGTAGCCAAAAGCATCCAGCCATCATTGAACAACACATCGCCAAGGAACAAGAGAGTCAAGACGTACGCAAGCAGAACCATGTACAGCCATTTTTCCGCGCTTGAAGCAGAAACGGCTCGGGAAACATCTCCGCCGAGCCGCACCATCAGCATCATCCACCCAATCATTACAGGGAACCCACAGGCAGCCGCGAGGCGCAAATAGGAATTATCGCCAAACCATGTTCCTTCCGGTGTACGCAAATCTGCCAGCAACTGTGAGGGGATACCAAAGATCCACCATTCCGGGGTGAAAGTAAGTACTCCCAGCAGCATCGCATTTTTTTGAGTCCGACCAAACATTCCTTCCGTCCTGAATCGCTCCAGCAATTGCGGATACTTGATCATTGCCAGTGCCGCCATCAGGCACAAGATCGCGGCCACTACAATCATCAGTGGGCGCTTGTCTTTCATTCCATTCTTGTGAACCATGCATGTCAGAAGGAACAAGTACGGCACCGAGACGAAAACAACAACTACGCGCGATAGCGAGGGAATGACGGCAGCAACAAACAAGACCCAGCTTCCCAGCGCTGTCGCGATAACAAACCATTTAGGTCCGGTTTGTCGATACCGGGCCAGATAAATGCACATCGCAAAAGCGGCTAGGCCTATCATCTCGGCATAGGCAGAAGGGTTGCCCAACGTGCCCGACTCCCTGCTGGTGAATAGCCGCCACTCCTGTGTCACGAACCATGGCACCCCCTGAAAATAGGCAAAAGTCCCTGTCACGACTTGCGGGAAAAGATGGATATGAGCGAGGCCAAAGATTGCTTGAAACGCTCCTTGGGCGACTACCAGTAAAAGTAAGCCTCTGGCAAACGAGGGAATACTGGCAAAGGCTCGCCCGCCAAGCACAGCCAGAGGTAGTAGCAACAAGGGACGCGAATTGATCAGTACTTCTGAAATACGAGCCTGATCCCAATGAAGGCCGATCCACACGGCAGCCAACCAGACGAGCATGGCGCAACCCCACCTGAATTTCAACGCGCCCTCGCCACGGAACATCAATACTAAGGCCAGCACGCCGCTGGAGGTTGCCAACGGGATGATCAACCAGAGATTTTTCCCCAACAGGTCGGCAGGTAACAGCATATGCAGCATTGCCTGATGCGGAAGAAATCCCAACCCGAGGAACAACATCAAGCGCAGCGACGCCGTCAGATTCTCAAAGTTTGGAGCGATCTTCACGCCATCCCCATAACCGCATGAGCTGCAGTATCGCAACGAACGCAGCTACAAGCAGGCTGCGAAGCACGTCCGGCACGCCCACTGGATTCGCTGTCTCCATCGCAAACGAACTCAGGATCACCTGATCGGCTCTGTCGGCCTCGCGGTGCAGAGTTCTCTTTTCAAGAATTTGCTTGTCAAGATCGCGCAACTCTTGCGCCAGCTGTGCTATCCGCTCCCGCCTCGACTCCATATCATGGCTCAGCAATTCGTCAAGTTCACTTTGCCTGGCAGTCCGCTCTGCTCGCAAACGCGCTGGCTCAATTTCCGCCGCCAACAATTTTGTCTCGATGCGAGCTTTTGAACCCTCATAGAACTGTCGGAGGAAACGATTCAAGATTTCGCGAACGGCTTCAGTCTCGTTTTCGGAATCGACCCAGATACGAAGCTGGTACCTGACATGCATCTCGCCTGGGGGCAATTCGATTTCAATCGCACGAAATGGTGATTGCTGGTATAGCCGTTGCACATCGGCACGCGCAGTCAAGGGCGCAACCACATCGGCACGGTATCGACGCAAACTTGCATCGCGGTGCACACTCCACGCCAGATGCAGCAAACCGGCCAACAGGGACACAATGAGTATTGACGTGAATTGCGTCGCGGCGCCATTTCGCCGCAAGGAGATCATATTATTCACCGGTACGGTACAAGGCAGCCAATGCTTCATCCGGCCGACCCAGCAGATCACTTTCGGCATCGTCATCGACATTGACCCAGCCACCTTGTTCGTGCGACCGATAAAAGGCATTCAGCAAACGCATGGAAGCCAGAACATCTTCATACGCCACTGAAAATGGCTTGCCGTGCCCGAGCGCTGATACGATATCTTTGTAAAGATGCTTGTGCCCGTGGCCGTACACATTCCCGGAAAAGTCTTCCGAGGCGCTAACGCAGGCGGCGGGATTGGGGGTGTAGACCTGCAACTCGTTCACGGCGATACCACCGATCTGTGCCAGTCCCTGCTCACACACGAGTGACAAGCTCGCTTCGTAATCGACCGGGCGCGCAGCAGTCGTGATCTCAAGGCTGCCAACGGCACCACTGGCAAATTCGAACACCGCGGTTGCTGTATCCTCCACTTCAATGTCTGCCCCCAAGGTCCTGTGCGTACTGCACACCCGCACCACTTCTCCGCCAAGTTTCCTCAGCAAATCAATATGATGCACACCTTGATTGGTCAGGCATCCTCCATCCATCGCATAGGTACCGCGCCAAGGCGCAAGATCGTAATACCGCTGCGGCCGACACCACCGAACCCGCACTGCTGCAGCGCGAAGCACACCTAAGGTGCCATCGCTCAGCCCCTCCATGACCTGCTGCACCGCAAGGTTGTGGCGGTTCTGAAACACCGGGAATATCCGCACGCCAACCTCGCGCGCAACTTCGTAGGCTTTGCGCACCTGTGAAGGCTTCATGAAGGTCGGCTTTTCAATAATCACATTCTTGCCGAACCGCTGCATGATCTCCAGCGCGTGCTCGAAGTGCATTCCTGACGGCGTTACGATCGCCACGGTGTTGATGTCAGGATGCTCGAACAGCATATGGCGGTAATTTTTATAGGCCGGAACACCGAATTCTTTTCGGTAGACATCAGCCTTCTCGATATCCAGGTCACACACTGCAACCAATCGCGCGCCGGCAGTCTGAGCGATCGATCGACAATGGTGTGCTGAGATCCGACCGCAACCAATAACGGCAACCCGGGCCACTTGCGTACTCATCTTGCTTCTCCGACGACATTTTCTATGAGCTGAATGACTGGCTCCAGCACGCTGGCCGGCGCCATGCTGAAGCGGCTATATCCGATCAAGCCAGGCGTGGTGAAAAATTCCCTGTACAGGACTTTGCCGCGCAATGCCGCATGCACTCGCTCAGCGTAAGCGCCGAATCGAACATGCATAAAATTTCCTTCACTTCGAAGCACCCTCAGACCGAGGCGCTCCATGCGCATTGCAAATTCACCCTTGCCTTGCAGGACACGTTGCACCGACGCTTCCATGGCATCCACATGACCCATCATGCGTGTCATGAATTCAGTCGCCACTGTACTCACCTCGTACATGGGCCTGAGCTTGTGTAGTAATCCTGAGGTCTGCGGTTGAGCTGCGAGATATCCGATTCTCAGGCCAGCAGCCCCCCATGCTTTGGCAAATGTTCGCGCAACTACGAGGTTTGGTGACTGCATCACCCAGGGGATTGCCGTCCATCGATAGAATGGATGGTAGGCCTCGTCGATCAACAATACGCTGCAGGCTTCCTCGCAAGCCCTAAGCAGTTCTGAAAGAAAAGATTCAGCCTGAACCGTACCTGTCGGGCTGTCCGGATTCGGCAAGCACACAAGCTTTGGTTTGTGGTGACGCACAGCCCCGATCAATGCATCGCGATTCAATTGCGGGCCGGTGTCAGAATCAAGGTATTCAATAGTTACGGCTTTGGCGCCGAACATTTGGCAATACACCGGATACATTGCAAATGTCGGCTGGGTATGCACAACGACATCTCCGGGCTCCACGAAAGCCTCGAATGTCAATCGGATCGCACCATCACTGCCGGGCGTAAGGAGTAAGCAATGTGGGTCCAGAGCCAGCCACGCGGCCAACCGACGGTACAATTCGCCGGCTTCCGGATAACTTGCGATCGACTCAGCATCCAGTTCTCCAAAAACCTTGGCTGACAGGGTCAACAGTGTTGGGTCAAGATTCTCATTCTTGTCCAGCCAAAGGGTCTGCTGGTCACGTGGCACCGAGGCGAGTGCGTGCGGCCTGACCAGGGCCGGGTTCAATAATGATGAACGAGGCCGGACAGTCACGCGACATCCCCGGCCAGCATATTTCCGTTTGCGTCAAAGGCACAATGATCGTCCAGCCCATCGATGGCTGCGCGCCCCATTGCAAGGATTGCTTCGGACGCACTGCCGCCGATGTGCGGCGTAGCGAGGAAGTTTGGCAGGTGGATAAGCTCCATATCCTGCGGGGGTTCACTGGCGAAAACATCAAATGCGGCTGCCAACAAGCGGCCTTCCTTCAACGCTGCCTTGAGCGCCTGTTCGTCGACTAAACCACCGCGCGCGAGGTTGATCAGTATTGAGCTTGGCTTCAACAGCGCCAGTCGCTGTGCATCCAGCATGCCCCGTGTAGTGTCGTCCAATGGCACATGCAGCGTTACAACATCTGAACGAACCAGCAATTCTTCAAGACTGACGGCCACAACCTCGTGGGTTCGGTAAAAATCAGGAAATGACAGTATGTCGTGCGCAATGACCTGGCATCCGAAGGCACGCAGCAGCGGCACCAGATCCTTGCCCACATGGCCGCATCCGATAACACCGACGGTACGGCCACTCAGCAAGCCTCCCGTAGATTGCCGCCATATGCCCTCCCGAACTTCATGGCTGGCAACAGGAACTCGCCTGAGCATCACGATGGCAAATGCAATCACCAGCTCGGCGACTGAGCGCTTGTTGACACCTGCCTTCCACCCAAGCCGCTTGCCGAATCGATGCATTGCGGCCATGTCGATCATATCCAAACCGACGCCATACTTCCCGATCACTTTCAAGTCGGGCAGTCGCGCAAGCACGGTCTCGTCAATTTTTTCCAGCGCTGTAATAGCCTTGTCACATCCCGCAAGGAATTCGACCAATGCCTCTCCGGATAATGTCTTGCCAGTTTCATTGAATCGCACCCGACGGTACCGCGCCAACAGTTCGGCGCGAAGCACTGGATTTGCGGAAAAGGAACGCGAACATACGCCCACCAGGTCCGTATCATTCATGCCATGATCTCGTTGAAATATGCCTGCAAGTCGGCTCGAAATACTTCATCGGGCGTGACGTACACCCTCTCTATGCTTGCCTGCTCTCCCATCGGCATGATCAATCCCAACTGCGCCGATGTATTCTTCTTGTCCTTGGCAAGCGCAGCCAGCATCCGGTCCAGCGGGATGGCGACATCCCGATATGCCGCGTAATTCTTGGCAAGCGTCGGATGCATCCGCTCGAAGTGGGCTGTGCTGGTCAAGCCTCGACGGGCGGCGACAAAGTTGGCAATGTCCATCCCGAGGGTGACAGCAATCCCGTGTGGCACTTCATTGCGCGTCGCGGATTCAATCGCGTGACCGAAACTGTGCCCGTAATTGAATATGTTTCGGATTCCCTGATCGAACTCGTCGGCTTCGATATAGCGCTGCTTGATTTTCAGGGACTCTCGAATGAAATTCAAAAGCACATGGAAATCGGTCAGCAGTGCATCGTACTGGCCAGCTATGGCATCAAAACTCGCCGGCCCGGCAATCGCGTGGACTTTCAGCATCTCACCTATCCCGGAGTGCAATTCCTGAACCTCCAATGTCGCAAGGAAGCTGGTCAGTATGACCACTCGCTTGGGAGGATTGAATGTACCGAGTACGTTCTTGACATCCCCGAGGTTGATCGAACTCTTGGACCCGATGCATGAATCGGCTTGCGCGAGTAGCGTGGTCGGGAAGAATTCCCAGGGAATGCCCCGCAGAAGCGTGCTGGCAATAAAACAGGTAATGTCCTGGATTATCCCACCGCCGATGGCGATCAGCCTGTGCTGTCGCCGCACTCCATTTTCCACCAACCTGTTGATGACATCGCCAACTTGCTCGTATGTCTTGCTCTTCTCGGTCGCCTCGATCAATAAGGTAGTTGGCTGCGACAACACGGGCGCAAGCTGCTGCGCGTACAACTCAGCTATCCGGCGATCTACCAGGAAGTGGGCCGATTGCGAGGCGATTGAATTGATCAACCCCCAGTCATCCGCATGAAATTCGACGCCATAGACTCCCTTGTGCGACTGGATGCTCAAGGATTCAAACACGCGTAAAACCTCCATCGATCACAATGTTTTGCCCGGAGATGTAAGTGTTTTCCCGGCTGCCTAGCCAGACTATGAGTCGTGCAATCTCATCGACACTCGCCAGTCTGCCGAGCGGAACCTTTGAAACCAGATCGGCGATCCCTTGCGGCCCGAGCACCTGGCGCGTCAATTCGGTATCCGTAAATCCGGGCGCCACGCAATTGGCCAGCACACCATCAACCGCGACTTCGGCCGCGAGAGCAGCAGTCATGCCATCGATGGCAAATTTACTGGCCGAGTACGAACCCCGGTATGCCTTGCTGATCTTTCCCCATATCGAAGACACATTGACGATGCGCCCCCATTGTTTTTTTCGCATCGCGGGAAGCACCGCCTGGCACAGCAACAAGGGGGCAACCACATTGATTTGCTGGATACGGAGAAAATCTTGCGCAGTGATTTCTTCAAAAGGCTGGATCTTGTTTACGCCCGCATTATTGATCAGCACATCGACCCCGAGCGAACGCACCCGTTGGGCGCAAGCTTGGACAGCTTCAATGCTGGTGAAATCACTTCCGATGTACTCATCGAGCCATTCAGCCTCAAAGGCAGGGGATGTACCCACGCCAATGACCCATGCACCATGGCGACGGAATTCCGTTGCCACTTCCTTGCCGATGCCTCGGGTCGCGCCAGTGACAAGGACTTTCAACGGCTGTCCGTCTCCCCGGACGGGGACGAATGGCTCAGTCACGTTTTACCATGCGCATCAGATACGCACCGAGCAAATGATCGAGGACCATGTGGGCATCCTCGGCCGGGCCATATTCCTTGGGCGCGGTGGGCACATGCACGCTTTCGTCGGCGATAGCCTTCAACTTTCCCCCATCAAAGGCTGTGATGGCGACGGTTTTGATGCGGCGCCCACGAGCATAGTCAAATACCTTGACCAGATTCGGGGAATTTCCCGAGGCCGAAATTCCTACCAATACATCCTCGTCTTTCGCCAGCACTTGAAATTGACGCAAGAAGATATCGTCGTAACCGAAATCATTGCCAATCGCAGTGATGATGGCCTGGTTGTCCGTCAGGCTGACGACCCTGAATGGCTTCTCATAGGAATTGGTGCCGATTGCAAGATCATTGGCAAAGTGACTCGCCGTGGCCGCGCTGCCCCCATTTCCAACGAAATACACTGTCGCACCACGCTCTCGGGCGTCCAGCAAAGTTTCGGCAAATCGTGCGATCGCATCAGGGTCGATCGCGCGCAGCACCTCGGTCAGGTATTCAATGTAAGCACGTGCAAACGTTGCAGCATCTCGGGAAAAAAATCGATCAATATTATTCATTTGAAAAATCCGGATTTTCGATTGAATAGCGCTCTCGCCAATCTGGGTCGGCATAATAAATTCTGTAAACAAGCTTCATCGTATTCAGTGCATCGTCAGATGACCCACTGTCCACCGCGGCTCCGTCAAGGATGCTGGAAGCAAATCGATTGATCTCCTCATCCCATGAAGGATCCCGATTGTAACGAGTGTGATGTTCAAGTGGGTCCCCGTTATCGCGATCCGGGTCGGCCTTTACCACCGTCAGTGTTTCTGCCCCATAGCTTTTTGAGCCCGACAGTATGCCGCCAAGATTGACGCTACCTTTATCGAGGGTAATATCGAGGTTGAATCGATGCCGCCATTGGGTCGCAGATGAATTCAACATGGCCACAATCCCATCACTGGTGCGCATTAACGCGTACGCATTATCTTCGACGTCATAGCCCCAATGGCCATTGGAAATGAAGCTATGAACTTCAGTGAATTCGCCCGCAAACAAGCGCATGAGATCGACCATGTGTATCCCTTGGTCGAGCAAGACGCCACCGCCTGCGGTTTCCCGACGTACCCGCCAGTCAGGCTGGTTGAATGTTATCAGCTTGGATTTTCCATAAACCCCGCGCATGCTAATGACTTTCCCCATTTCGCCTGAGCGGACGATTCGCAAGGCCTCGACCACAGAATCATGATAACGATGGTTAAACCCGTACATCAGCTTGAGTGCCGGATGCCGCCGCTCGCACTCTATGACGCGGCGAATATCAGCCACGTCGCGTCCGGGAGGCTTTTCGCAAAATACGTGTAGTCCGCGCTCGAAGCCTGCAATCGTAACTTCCGCAGCGATATCATTTGTCAGACAAACAAACAAGACATCCAGATCTGTACTGAGCAATTCGCGATAATTTGCGAAAAAACCTACGCTATCCTCCAGCTTTCCGGCTCCGGAGAAGTTCCGGTCACATACTGCGACGACCTCCATATCGCTCCGCTTTCGAATGCAGTCATGCCGGCGCTTACCAACCACGCCATACCCGGCAATGCCTACGCGTAGCTTGCGACTTTTCTCAAGCATGGCTCTGACGCACCCAAATCTGATTGTACGTTGCCAATACAGCGCTTTCGGGCTCAGCTTCGTCAAACATGCTTGAATGACGCTTTTCCTTGAGTGCGAATCCCGCCTCGCTCAGGTATTTTTTTGTCAGTTCAGCCTGCTCGACAAAATTGTCATTCACTTCGACCAGTATCTCTTTTGCTCCCTGCAAGACCTTGCCGCCTGCACCAAGGATGGTGTGCTCGATCCCGTCTACATCCAGTTTTATGTAGTCCGGCATTGGCAAACCAAGCAGATCGACCATTTCGGGCATGGACATCCCGACCAGCGGCACTCGCAACATGGTCTTGATGGGGTTGCCATCATGGCCATACGTCTCCTTGAAAGTGGATTTGGCCCCGCCCCAGTCCATTGACGACATGTTCAGTGAGCTTACGCTGAGGCAATCCGAGATTGGCAGTGGAACAATCGTTACCGTATCACTCAAGTTATTGAGGTGGATATTACGAGCTAACAACTCCAGATTCAGAACTGAGGGTTCAAACGCGAATACGCGACACTGCCGGATGCTGGCAGCATAACAAGTGTATAAACCGACGTTGGCGCCGATGTCCCAAACTACACTTCCGAATGGAATGCGATCAAGCCATTCCAGCGTCTCCGGCTCTTTGGTCAAAAATGTATTGACACGAAACTTGTTCACTGAGTTGGGAACATGAAACTTCAATCCGGATTTGCCAGGCACAGTGCGAATTCGATGCATTGCAGCTTCTGCAATAAGTGGATAAACATATTCCCCGAGCGGTCCGTCAACGAAGCGCTCGATCAACTTTTGAGCTTTTAGCTTGAACGCGAGCTTTGTATTCATGTATCGAATTTACCCGTTAAAAGTATGGTGCCCAGCCTTGTTAGGAGCGTGCATGACCCCGGCATGGAAAACTCTCATTGCAACGATCTCAGTACGCTTGACATGACTTCCACCGGCCTTTCTGGTGTCCTTGCGAATGTGTTGCAAAACTCCCGGCGAGCTGACTGCGTTTCTTCCCGCATCCACCAGCCCTCCACATCGTCCCAAATTGCCGCCATATGCATTGCGGCGCCCTCTGGCGAATCATGGAAAATTCCTGCTGCCTTAAGTTGATCAAATGCGGCATGAACTTCTACCCTCAATTCCCAGTGCTCGGGATTCCAGTAGATCAGGGTTGGTATGTTCCTGGAAAGCGACTCCAGGTAGGTCGTTGCATTGTAGGTACTGATGTACAGCCGCGTATGAGCAATCAGGTGTGCCATCGCACTGGTGCCGTCATCCAGATCGAGGTCGGGAAACCTGTCACTCCACCGTTGTTTTTGGCACCATCCGTAATCCTGGGCGTGCATCCTTATTTTCAGTAGTTTTTGCAGTCTTGGCGGCAGGGCCTGGACAAACCTGCATTGATCTTCAAAATATGAGAGCCACTGGGATGCGACAGGCGCGCTGAACATCTGATAACTCATTCGCGGCAATGTCGTGGTGACCATCAGCGCAAGACTTGCCGAACGTCGCCGCCGTTCACTGCCAAACCCTCGAAAGTTATACACGGGGATCACACTACGGAATCCTGCTTTCGACCACCCCCAGGTCAGGTACTGATCAGCGATTGCGATCTGATGCTCTTCGCCGAAATTCCATCGCGCCGTACCATAGTTGCCACCATGCTGGCCAATCACCAGCGGAACGCCATTTTCAACCTGTCCCGCCGCCCATGCTTTGAACACATCGTCACTTGCCCAAGAGTTGCTCGTGAAAATGGCGGTTGGCTTTCGCGGCCAGGGTAGCGCCTGCAGATTCTGCTGCAATCGGTGGAAGCCCTCTTTGTACACGACTGGAAGGTGCCTGCGCACCATCATGCGAGCAACTTGCCCAAAGTCTTGCGAATCTTCCATACGGAAGACTTGTCGGGTTCCGATATCGGGGGCGCCCCCCGGCACCGGAACCTGCCCCCAAACTCTTGGGATTTGCCCGAGCTGACACTGTATTCGCAGGTTTTGGCCCCGAGGCAAGTAGGTGGAAATGAAAAAATATTCGTTACCCTTTCCTGCCTTGCCCAAAGCCTTCCCGACGAGATCGATCAATCGACTGCGCAAACTTTGTTGAATCGGGCTTGCCTGAGCACGGCTCTGATCGTCCCCACCCGAAATCCACTCGATGGGCGCCCCCATGACTTGCAACAGCTCCCCGCAGATAGCCTCATTCCATTCGTCGCTTGATAGGAGGTGCTCAAACTCTCCCATGTCGTTGGGTATCAAGGAGCCCGGGGGCCGCAATTTTACGCGCACTCCGCTGACGGACTGGGTGGCCAATGCGGCTCGCAACATGAACCAGCGATCAAAGAGTATCTGCACGAAATAGCCCAACCAAGGACCCAGCAATATTCGCCAGTATCGAACTGAATTCTTCGCGCCATGCAAATCGTTCAGCTCGTCGACCAATTCTTGCAGCAATAACTCATGCAAAGCTTGCAGGTATTGATAATCCGAATGCAGCTTCTTTCGATCGTCCCAATGGTAGGCCGTGACGTCGGTATCCATACCCTCCCAAATCTGGCGACGGTCATAGCGACGACACCACTCGCCGAGAAACAGAACAGGAACATCAAGGCGCCACGTGCTTTCCAAAGCAGTGGTCACCAGAAGTCGTCCTACCAAGCGGAACGCCCTCCGTCCATCACAACATTCTGGCCGTTCATATAAGAAGATGCATCTGAGCACAAGAACTGGAGTGCCGCATGATATTCATCGCGGCGTGCCATTCGTCCTAATGGGATCAGATTGCTCAACCTCCGAACAAACTCGTCGCCTTGTCCATTGAATACGCCACCGGGCGAGAGCGCGTTGGCACGGACGCCTTTGTCGGCCCAGTATGTGGCGAGATATCTTGTCATCCCGACCAAACCGGCCTTGATCACAGAATAGGTCACAGGCTTTACAGGCTGCATGTCTTCACTCAGCCCCGGTTTGCGATAGAGTCTTTGATCGGGAGAGAACACCGATAAGTCAGAGGCGATGTTCAGGATCACCCCGCCCTTTCCGTCGCGAGCCATCGCCGTACCAAAAACCTGGCTGCAAAGAAATGCGCCAGTCAAGCCAACAGCAATCTGCAAATCCCATTGTTGAAGCGGAAAATTTTCCAAACGTGAAGTCTCCAGCACGCCTTGGTCTCCACTCACTTTGGGATCTATCGCTGCATTGTTGACGAGTACATCGACACGCAAGCCCCGGAAGGCTGTTTGCTTTGCGACCGCCTGGATGGATTCTGGACGCGTCACATCCATGATGAACGTCAGTACACGCTCTGGCGAGAATTCATTCCCCAGTTGTATGCAAGCCGGGGCCAGCGTCGCCCCGGACACATCAGTAAGGATCACTGTGGCACCTACGGACAAGAGCGCCCTGGCATGCTCTAGTCCCAGCAAGCCGGCTGCGCCCGTAATGAGCGCCGTTTTCCCGGTCAGATCAAACGGTGAATCTTTCAACTTCTTCCCCTCATGCTCGCACTTGCCCTCCATCGATAGCCCAAACTGCTCCAGTGACGAATGACGCCCGAGGGCTGAGGAGGTAGCAGACCAGATCGGCGACTTCCTCTGGCTGGCCTAACCGCGCCAATGCCACTTCACGCTCGCACATTGCCTTGACTGCGACTTCATCTTCAGCGAGCTTCCGCTCCCAAACTGAACCGGGAAAGAGAACGTTGCCCGGCGCTACTGCATTGATGCGCACGCCTGCTTTGCCAAATGGGCGGGAGATGCCGCGAACATAGGCGTTGAGCGCTGCCTTGGCGGCAGAGTAGGTGACAGGGGCACCGGCAATGACTTCCATCCCGCAAATAGACGACACGCATACGACGGCGCCTTTGCTTGCTTCAAGCGCCGCTCTTGCAGCTTCAATCGTGTTGGTCGCTGCCGAGAAGTTGACGCTCCAGACGCGCAGCCATTCATCGGCATTTTCTGCTCCAGGCGGCACAGATCGCCCGCTACCCACATTGCAGATCAACAAATCAAGGCCGCCATGGATGGCCAGCGCCTTTACCAGCAAGGCCTTTGCGTCAACCTCGCGAGTAACATCACCCACTATCATCTCTGCGCCAAGCAGACTGGCTGCCGCGCGCTCCAGATCAGCCAGATTTCTCCCATTCAGAATTACCTTGCAGCCTTCTTGGTGCAATGACTTTGCTATGGCAAAGCCTATCCCGCGAGACGACCCTGTGACCAGTGCAACCTTTCCGGACAATTGGAGATCCATTAGTTGCCTCCTACTGGGAGATTGCCGGGAAGGTGGCGCCCCTCCGGCGGCTTATCAGGAAACCAGCCCATAGGTACGCATCCATCCTTCAGTCATCACGCCATAGCGGCTCAGCGCACCGATATGGTCACCGTCTTCTGCCCGAGCTGTTTGCAAAATGTAGCGCCCGGCATAGTTCACCCGCGACAGCTCAAAAAACACTGCGTCGAAATCTGCGTTTCCGGCGCCAAGCGGAACAGTCGCTCCCCCAAGGACTCGATCCTTCACATGGACATTCAAGATTCTTTGGCCATAGGCCGCGAACTCGTCCTTTGCGTCATATCCCAGTGCAGCGCTGTTTCCGATATCGTAGTTGACGCCAAAGCCCCCCAGCGGAAAGCGCTCAATCAACCTCGCCAACTCGGCGGGGCAAAAGTCCGATTCGAAGACAACTGCGACCGAAAGAGCCTTCAGCACTTGCGACTGCTCATGCATGAATTCGACCAGAGCATCTTCTTGCTCCTTGCTTTCGATGCCACCGTTGTCAACCAAAGGCACCACGATTTGGTCAGCGCCAACAGCATGGCATGCTAGCGCCACGGCTATGAAGTCCCTTTTCAATGCCTCAGCCGTCTCGCCTCGGGCCTTCCAGAATGGCGCCTGCATGAAGCAATCGCCGGTCAGAGATGCAACGCGTACGCCATGCTGAGCGCATAACCTCCGGATTTCATCTTGCCCGGTCTGGGTTAGAAAAGGGTTCTCATACAGCCTATCCTGATCAAGCGTCCACTCCATCAGTCCGAAGCCGACTTGCTGCGCCAGCGAAAACTCAGTTCGCCAGTCTTCCCACGGAAATGCTTGAATTTTTCCGTCAACTTGTGGCGACAGCCTTCCCTGCATGAATCCGATATAGTTATTCATTGCGCAATTTCAGAATCATGTTGGACGTACGTTTGCTTGCCACTAGTCGTTCGACATAACGCTTGTGGAGATCTGCCATTTCCCGGCCGAGCCAGCCTGCCATCTCAGGGTCGGCGCCAGTGAAACAAATGTCGCTGAGGCCTACCAGACAGTTGGCCTGGGGTCCGTCGTTCATTATCCAGTGCAGATGATTGAGCAAGTTGTAATCCTGGGTGAAACCAATCTCCATGGATTTCTCCGCAAAGCCTGCCCGTTGCGCGACCTGCCTCAGGGACGCCTCAGTGAAATAGTGCAGATGGGCGGAATGGTAAAAAAACTTCCGATAGGTCGGAACATCCCACACCGACAACAAAGGGTCACGCAGATTAGGCACCTCGACGAAGATCGCGCCTCCCGGCCTCGTTGCCTTGTTCAGCGTCTGCAGGAATGCGACGGGGTCTTCGACGTGCTCCATCACTTGGAATGCGCAAACAACGTCGTACTGCTCGTTGGCGAAGCGAGTGTTCTCCAGATAATCGGATTCGGCTTCTATGCAATGCTCCTGGCGCAAAAATTCGCAACATGCGCTATCAAGCTCGATGGCATTGACGATTGCGACTTTGTCCTTGACGTGTACCAGGAACTGGCCAGCCGATGCACCAACTTCCAACAGGCGACTTTCCGGGCCAAGCACCGGGAGAATGTCTGCTAGGCGATGGCTCTGAAACTGGCGGTACACATCGAACAATTCCCGGGCACTCGTCGCCGCCACCTCAGCATGATGGGAATATTCCTGGCGATATGTGCCTTTGTAATAAGCCTTGGGATCGCCCACTAGGCATTCAGCAAGGAATCCATGGTCGCATTTGTCGCAGTAATAAACCTCCCCTGCGCCACGACGCAGTTCGGGCGCAAGGACTCCAGAAGCATCATCGCCGCATAGAGGGCAGCTTATCGCCGAAGCGGAAGTGGGCAGCGCATGTTCAGTCATGATTTCATTACTTGGACCAGTTCCAGAAGAATCCCGTCAGGCGAACGAGCGTAAGTGACTTTTGCGTAGCCATCAGGCGAACAAAGCGGCGCGGCCGGAAAAGTGACGCCTTCCCGCTCAAGAAGAGGCATCAGGGCGTCGAGATCGTCAACAGTCAATGCAATGTGGGTAAACCCTGTCGAGTACGGCATACCAATCCACTGCTCACTATCCGGGTGCGAATGAAATTTCAGCAATTCCAGCATGCGCCCATCTGGCGCAGCCAATTTCGCGGTCGTAACCTGAACGCCCTCGAGACCCATCATTGCATCTATGAAGGGACCGGACTCGTCCATCTTCTTCAACAGTTCAAAGCCAAGCACATTGCACCAGAATTTAAGGGCACGCTCCATGTCAGCCACGACCAGCCCCGTATGCCTAAATTCGCGTATCAAGCAAGCACTCCCGCATCCACTTCGGCAACCGCCTCACCCAGCACAGCGACTCCCTCAAGGAGGGCAGCATCACTAATGGTCAAGGGCGGACCGATCTTGATGGATTCGCGGCCGGTATGCACAACCAGCAACCCCTTCTGCATGCACAATTCCGCAACCTTGCTGGCAAATAATCCATCCGGCGCCCCAGAAGAGGGCATGCGGAACAAGACAGCAGCAATCATTCCTTTGCCCAAGGGAGCGGAAATTCGGTTCGGGAACTTTCGCTGCAATTCGGTCAGGGCTTCAAACAGAAGCGCACCCTTGCGCGCGGATTCTTCGATCAGACTGCGTTGTTCGATTTCCTCCAGGACCGCCAAACCCGCTGCGCAAACCAAGGGATTGGCGGAATGCGTACTGCTCATATTCCCCACATCTGGCAGATCCATGATCTCTCCCCGGCCGATAACACCAGACAAAGAAACGCCACCTCCCATGCCCTTCCCGCAGCAAATCAGGTCGGGAATCACTTCATAGTGCTGGTATCCAAATGCCCGCCCCGTTCTTGCAAAGCCCGCTTGCATTTCGTCGAAAGTCAGCAGGACATCGTTTACCCGACACACCGACTCGATGGCTTTCACGAACTCCTTGGGATAAAAGACCGCCCCCCAGCCCTGGAAGGTTTCCAACATGAAGCCGGCGATATCTGTCGAGAGGTCGATACCATCCTTCTGCAATTTGTGCAGTCCTTCCTGTAAAAACGCTTCGGCGCTTTGGCCGTTAAGCGCCCAGGGATAAGGAAATGGAATGTGATGAATGTCCGCGTCTTGGTATCCGATCCATTCGCGTTGAACGAGATTACTGCTCATCATCTGCGCGCCCAAAGTTCGACCGTGCCAGTTCCCGGTAATGCAGATGATGCCGCGACGCCGCTTGCCCTTTTTCTGGGCATACATGCGCATCAGCTTGAATGCTGCCTCGGTCGCTTCGGTGCCCGCAGACAGCAGGAAGGCCTTATCGAAAGGCTTTCCGGCAAACTTCAGCAGCTTTTCCAGATAATCGGCACGGACCGCATTGCCATAGGCGTAGCAGCTATAAAGCGACTGATCGAGGGACGCCTTGATCGCGGCACTGACTCTGGGATTCGAATGTCCGACATTTGCTACGAAAATGGTGGAAGTGAAATCGATCCACTTGTTGCCCGCGGCATCGAAGACATTGAAATCTTCTGCGCGATGCCAGACCAAGGGTAATTGGCCATGCATGGAGCGCGACTCCACTTCATCCAGCCGATCCAGAATGTCACAACTCCCGGGCGCAGGGATTGGAGTCTGGATGGTACGGTGCGCTGTACTGACAAGTGGAACCGTTACAGGCTCTCGAGAAAATTCATATCCGGCCATGATCAGTTTTCGGAAAAGATTTGATGTAAATACGAAGGGCTTCTGGACAGCTGGAATTCGAGAAGTGCGAAATCCTCTTCACAGTCAACTTCGTGTGCTACAGACGTGACGAATGGCATGACCGAATCCCCGTGCAGGAGTCCGGATTCGCGAATGAATCTTGTTGACAGGACATCGACATAGCCATTCGCAATAAAGGTTTCGGGGAATTGCTGGCGCGCGTTATTCGCCGCATCCAGTTCGGTGCTATCCATTCCCAAGCGCTTGAGCCGACCATTAGGAGCCAGTTCAAAGGATTTGTAGGCGGACTCAGACATTGCGTGCACTGATCGCAATGCGGTGGCACCTGCAGCGGATTGGAAGGCGGCCACAGCCCGGTCTATCAATGCTGGATCACGGAGCGGCGTAGTAGGACGAATGTGCACGACGAACTCAGGTTCTTCGTTGCGGGCTGCAAGCCAATCGAGCGCATGAACAATAAATTCATAGTCGGTGGAACGATCGCCCGATATCTCCGGCGGCCGTAGGAATGGTACATCGGCGCCAAAACCGCGGCACATCTCTGCATATTCCTGTGAATCAGTAGAAACGATGGTTCTTTGAATCGAGCCTGCTTTGCGACAAGCAGCAACCGCCCACTCGATGAGCGGGTGCTTCGCCAGCAATCGTATATTTTTATTTGGAACGCCTTTTGAGCCTGCACGAGCAGGGATCAATGCAACGACCTTACTCATGTCCACCGCCTATCTTTTCAAAATAAGCGCTTTCAACCATGCCGCACAGTATGTGCCCCAATACAATATGGCACTCTTGAACATGCGCTGTATCGGTCGACGGGGCTCGGATACATTCACAAGCCGTAGCCATTTTCCCGCCAGACTGACCTGTCAGCCCAACCGTCGTGATATTTAGCCGCGCGGCAGTTGCGATTGCAGCGAGTATGTTCGGGCTATTGCCGCTCGTCGATATGGGGATGAATACGTCCCCCTGATTTGCAATGCATTCGAGCTCCCGGGCAAACACTTGCTCGTATCCGTAGTCATTAGCAATAGCGCTGATCGAAGAATTGTTTGTCCCGAGCGCAAGTGAGGCCAAGGGCTCTCGATCTCGACGCAGCCTTGAAGCGAATTCAGCCGCCAAGTGCTGGGCATCCGCAAAGCTCCCCCCGTTCCCGGCAAAAAGAATTTTGCCCCCCCTGCGCAGCGTATCGGCACAATCCTCAATTAAAGCCGCTAGCTGAGCGTGCACCACTTCGTCAGCCAGCAATGCCTGTTTCACTCTGATGGATTCCGAAATCTGCGATCGAACCTGCTTTACAAGACTATCAATCATAGCTGGCCCTCCAGACGCTCTAGGGCCACCCAGAACCCCTCCCCACCATTTTTGTGCCCCTGCCAAATCTCAGGGATGAAGGATGCATCCGGACATCCCTCGCGAAGAATCTGGCCCAAACGCGTGAAGTCGATGTCCCCTTCTCCGACTTGCAAGCCCTCCCCGTTTACGCCGCTTGCATCCCCCAAATGTAGATGCGCGACAAAGGGCGCAATACGCTTGCAAAAATCATAGAAATCAATGTTCATGTGATTGCAAGTAAGTCGGCTATGGGAGACATCAAAACACATGCGTAACCCAAGCCTTCCACACACTTCGACGATTTCATCAATCTTTACGAAAAGATTCTGATAGCGCTGCCCGCCAAAATGCCAAGGGAATGGTGCCATCGTCTGGGGTATAAGCTCCACGCCCTTGAGATCGAGCTCTTGCAGGCTGCGGGCAAATCGTCCGTAGTAGGAATCAATCACGCGCGGGGGCAGTGGCTCATCCATCGAAAAGCCACCGATATTGGCGACAATTTTGGGGCGAATGGTTTTCGGAAAATAGCGCTTCAAATTACGTGTAATGTCGATGACTCGCTGAGTTTCGCTCAAAGACAATTTGCGATATTCCTCATCCGGAGTTGCCAGATCCATCAAGCGACTGCCCGAAAATAACTCTGGCGCATGGACAACGAAATCCGCTTCGTAAGGCCCCTGCAAGTAATTTGCCGGATTCAATTCCATATCTGAATATGAGAGATGAAACTCCCAAACATCGGGGCGAATTCTCCCTTGATATTCTGCAAAATCATGGTAGCGAACGGGAACACCCCAGGGCCTCGCGAACTGGTAAGGGCGGGGCTCGACCTTTTCATCCCTCAGGTCCGACAGGTAGAAGAAATCCTCCTCCTTCATGTCGTGAGAGATCGTACGTCCCACGAGATCACGATAGCGCTGCGGAGAGAGCCCCTGACCCGGGCTGCGCACCTTGATATGCTCCGCACGCAGAATCGTGCCGGCAGTTAAGTCGCTTGCCGCTACCAGACTCTTGCCTAAGTTCTCCCTGTTGATCATTTCGCCTTGGGACAATTGACGAACTGTGCCAGTGCCCAGAGCCAATTCGATTTCCCGAATTCCGTCGACCATTTGCCTGAATTCGCTCTCCGTTAGGCTGGCGGCGTGGTCAGGCCCTTCCATCATCCTGTCCAAAGTGAAATGTCGTTCAATAACGCAAGCACCCAAGGCCGTCGCCGCCAAGCTGACGTGGATGCCCCGCTCGTGGCCAGAATAGCCGACCAAAGAATGAACCTCACGCAGGGCACTCATCCAACGTAAGTTGATGTCCTGCACAGGCGCAGGGTAAGTGCTGTTGCAGTGCAGAAGGACGAACTGTGCCGACAATTGCGTGAGGAAGTGAACCGTCATTTTTATTTCTTCGGCAGTACTCATCCCGGTCGACAAAATAAGCGGCTTGCCGGTCGAAACCAGTTTTTCCAGCAGCGGCAAATTCGTCAGGTCGGCCGAGGCCACTTTGTACGCAGGGACGCCAAATCCCTCAAGCACATCCACGCTGCGTGAGTCCCACGGCGTGCACATATACAAAATGCCATGATCGCTACAGTACTCGGCAATCCTGCGATGCTCATCGACAGACAGTTCATAGCGACGCAGCAAATCCAATACATACTCCGTCCCAAGGTCTTCGCCATCCTTCCGAAGTGTCCGCTGGCGATAGACCTCCTCGAGATGACGCATCTGGAATTTGACGCAGTCTGCTCCCGCTTTGCGGGCCCTGTTCACCATATCGATGGCCCTTTCGAAGCTGCCGTTATGGTTATTGCCGATCTCTGCGATGACAAATGTTTGTCCGATGCCGATTTCCCGACCTTGAATCTTGATGCTCATTTTTTCAGTCCCCGAGAGACGCCTCGATATCTCGCGCACTCCAAGCCTTCAAGCCACCCTGCTCAAAGTGAAATGGCCAGACACGCAATCCACAATTCGAAAGATAATTCAGTAAGGTATGTTTGCTGAATGGCGGCACGTAAAAGAGGAAAAATCCGCCACCGCCCGCCCCAAGCAACTTCCCTCCAAGCGCACCGTTAGCGAGCGCGCCATCGTAGATTTGGTCCAAGCGAGAAGTTGAAATCTTGCTACTGAACCGGCGTTTGATCTGCCAGGCTTCATGCAGGGATTGCCCGAATTCATTCAACCTACCGCGCAGAAGGTGATTTCTCATCCGATAAGTAAGGTCAACATTGGATTGCACCAGCTGTCGAACCTCTAATTGCTGCATCTGACGGCGTTGGTCTAGGTGAATGTCGCCTGAATCATGGGTGGTATTTGTATCGCAGAGGATCAGGCTCTCCTCCAATTCAAGCAGGGTGTCGGGATGGACTCTTAGCGGATGCACGATGTTCTGATCCATGCGGAATTCCATGAAGTTGAAGCCGCCAAACACCGTTGCGTACTGATCTTGCCATCCGCCTGCCACTCCCAAATAGAGTCGCTCAGCCTGAAATGCTAATTCCGCCATCTCATGCTGGTCCCACTGATCACGACGAAATTGATTGAAGCAACCAAGGACCGCCGCAGCGACTACTGCCGAACCACCTAAACCAGAATTCATCGGAAAATCGGAGTGCAAGAACAACTCGAATCCGAAATCAGGTTGGATGACTTTCAGCAGGGACTGGATCAGTACAAACGGCTCGGCATCGTGAATTGCCTCACCCAAATCATTGGCAAACAACTCTTTTCCAAGATCACGCGATCGAATAATGATCTTGCCATCACCTCGAACTCTCAGCGTCGCATGGGAGTACAAGGAAATTGTGGCATTTATCACTGCACCACCTTCACCAGAAAAATAGTGGGTAACGTCAGATCCTCCGCCGCCAAAACTAACCCTGACTGGCGCGCGCGACCGAGCATAGACGGGCTTCTCCTCCTGCAGCGGCAAGTGGTTTCGGCTGACGATGGATACCAAGCGGTGATCGACGTCAAGCAAGGGGATCACACGCGTGTGGGAGTCCAATTTCTTTAGCAGCATTTCGCGCGGCGTATCCGGGCTTTCCCAAGTGAAATCCACGTTGACACACAGCTTGACAGGATCATCCAGCGATCCGCCTCGAAGCAGCATTCTCCGCACGTCGCCGTCGGTTGCCAAACCGCTGACCTTACCGTCAAGCCCCACGCTCAACACGACCCCGAAGTGGTTCTTCTCAATTTGGACTAGCGCCTCACGCAACGGCGCCCGCTCATCAATCAGGAATTCATTCAACCCCATAAACCGCCTCGCCTACGCTTTTGCTCCCATTCGCAAAAACGGAGATAGTCATCCGGCACGCCAATGTCAATGAAATCCACATCGAGCGGTACCGCGTTCAATCGATTTTCGTTTGTCAATTTTTCCAGCACGACTTGCTCAAGCGAGAACGGCTTGCCATCCCAACCAAAAAACAGTTCCGCATCGAGCTTGTACAAGCCTGCATTGATCCAGCCTGACCCCGGCACGTTGCCCTTCTCTTCAAATGAAGTCACGCGATGAGAGCCTTCAAATCGAACCTGACCGTACCTCGACGCATTACTGGCGCGAACGACCGAGATCGCAGGGCACCCTGCAGCAGCAATTTCACGAACACCCGCACTAAGCCATGTGTCTGCATTTGTCAGCAGAAACTGGCCAGTTAGCCGAAGGGTTTGAATTGCATAGGCAATCGCTCCGCCGGTGCCCAGTGGCACTGGCTCGATGAGCCAGGTTGCATCACAATCTCGCAATAAATCCGATTGATGCTGTTTTATAAAGCTGATGACCTGATCCGCCTGGTAGTACAGCAAGAAAACAAAAGAGCGAATGCCTTGCGCCTTCCATTGGGCAATCTGCAAGGAAAGGAATGGTGTCTGACCAATCGGAGCAAGCGCTTTGGGCACTTCACTGACCAGCGAGCGCAATCGCGTCCCAAATCCTCCGGCAAGCACCACTAATGGCAGGGAAGTTTTCAAGCACCGAGTCCCGTCAATAATGTCTTTCAATCCTGCGTCAACTCTTCGTAGCAGCCTATCTTGCATCCGCCGGAATCATTCATCATCACAATCTTCTCGCATCCTTTGAGAGTGCTGAGTCGATGCGCAATCATCAGGACAGTCACTCGGCCGCGAAGCGATTCAATTGCATTCATGACCTCCGACTCAGTCGCGCTGTCCAAGGCACTGGTGGCTTCATCAAATACAATGACGTCCGCGTGCTTGTAAAGGGCGCGCGCAATGCCTATGCGCTGTCGCTGTCCGCCCGACAGTCGCGCGCCGCGCTCCCCGACGCGGGTGCTGTAACCTTTTGACCACGACTCGATGTCGCTCGAGATTTGCGCCTGGATTGCCGCCTTGCGCACACGCTCCATGTCGATTTGATCCGTGGGCACACCGAACGCAATATTCTCTGCAATCGTGGAGTCTGCAAGGAAAATCGCTTGCGGCACGTGCGCAATATGCAATTGCCATCCACGTACATTGCCGTCGTTGATGGGAACACCATCGACAGACATGCAGCCTGTTGTGGGGGAGAGCAACCCCATCACGATATCCAGCAAAGTACTTTTCCCGCTTCCCGACGCACCTACAAACCCGACCGTTTCACCAGCGAGGATTTCGAGGCTCAGGTCGTTCAAAACCCAAGGCAAAGCTTCTCCGTAGCGGAAGGAAACCCTATCGAGTTTGAGACTGCGGTGAAATGGCAAAGATATTTGCCCGCTGATTTCGGCGCTTGCTGGTAAGGGTTGGCCCAGCAAATCCAGCATATCTTGAAGCGAGGATTGTGAAGCACGGATGCTCGTCCAACTACCGTACACCTGCTGAAGAACCGGAAGCAGACGCTGGGCGCCGAGCGCAAGGGCGCCGAGCACCGGTATCGCCACACCGCCAACCTTGCCATTGCTTGCCATGCTATAGGCAAGCGCACTAATCAACAGCATGCCAAGGGTCTCGATTCCATATCGGGGAAAGGTGCTGATGAACTGATTGCTACCTTGTGCACGGCGCAAAGTCAGGTCCGCTTTCCTGAAGATATCGCAATAAACCTGTTGCGCCCCGTCAAGAAGCACATCTCGAATGCCGCCCAATCCCTCCTGCAGTGACTTGACTACTTGCACCGATTCGGTCGCAATGCGCGCACTATTTGTGGCCAGCCTTCGCCGAGTTGATAGAATGACCACGAGATAAATGGTGCCAAAGCCCAAGAATGCAATCAGCGCGATTGTCGGATCTATTGACAGAAGGGCCATCAGGATTGCCAACAGCAGGATCGAGGAACTGACGATCGATAGTATTGGCAGAATCACGCCATAGATGACTGCATCGGATTTTCCGGAAATGCCAGATATCACTTCGCTGCTATTACGTGCGACATGCTTGGCGAATGGCTGGTACAGCGTTCTCCGGTATACCTCTATGCCAAGATCAGCGCCGCAAGCAAATGACAATCTCGTATTCACCCACAGAAGAAGCATGCGCATGCTGGCGGCAAGTAGTGCCGCACAACCAAAGGCCAGCGTAAGGGGAAACAGCAATTCTTGAGGCGTTCTCCACCCCAACTTCAAAAAATGCGGGTGCAATAGCTGAAGTGAGAAAACCTTTTCAGGCGCTGTCAATACACCAAGGAATGGCAACACCGCCCCTATACTGACCACTTCCGCAAACGACGCAAGCACCGAAAGGCCAAGCAACACCACCAATTGCCGGCGCCTTTGCGGGCGTATATGCGCCCACAAGCGGATCAGCAGATGATTCAATGGCTGTTGGTTAAGCATACGTAAATTGGTAATTCCGAGGAAGATTGTTACAGCGCCGACAATTGATTCTGGGCTGATTTCCTCGATCGATCGACAATGTATTCGACAGTGCTTCGCACAACCATGGCGAACGTAGGACAATCAAAGCGCCGGCCCTGACTGAATTGCGCATGCCTGTTCATTTTTGATCGGCATCCATGTCCTCGGTACTGGCCACACCGCCGGTACATAGCTGAATTTATCCGATATTCGGATGCATCAAAAAGGCAACGTATGTTCAAACTAATGTCATTCGACAGCACCGAAGCTTTGATTTCGCGGGCGGCGGACTTGATTACATCTTTCGATCAAGGGCCGGACCGACGCTTCCGGTTCATTTGTACCGGCGGCAGAACGGCGAAATTGCTGTACTCGCAGCTCGTATCCAGTTTTGTGAAGCCGGCAGCAAATTGGGACATTTACTTGACTGACGAACGCTGCCTGCCCAAGGGAGATGCCGAGCGCAACGACAGCATGTTGATGGATACTTTGGTACTTCCCCTTGGCGTCAAAGAAGCGAATTTCCATTGCGTTCCAGCCGAATTGGGCCCTGCCCTCGGATCACTCGAATATTCGAACGTTCTTTCCCTGGTGCCGGAGTTTGACCTTGCCTTGCTGGTATTGGGAGAGGACGGACATATTGCAAGCATTTTTCCCGAAAGCCCAGAGGGTGCAGGCCTGGCGTACGGGGTATCCAATTCACCTAAATGGCCCAAAGAGCGGATAACCATGTCCGCCCGATGCCTCCGCAAAGTCAAAACCATAATCCTGATTGCGGCCGGCGAGTCCAAACGAGACGCCCTGCAGAACATCAGCAACTCGAATTCGGTCGCTCAAAGGGCATTACAGGAGCATGACAATGTAATCCTGCTGACAGACATCAATACGCATTCCACCCTACGAGCCTGATTTAACTTTCATGCCTATGGTTACAGCATCAATAGATCAGAGGGATATCTATCGGCAGTCCCGAAGGACACTCGAAGACAGGCCAACTAGCTATAACAGGCAGAATGAACTTTGCTCTTGAACGGATCACATCGCCTTGATACCTTGCGACAGGCGATTACCATGCTTCCGCCGTGTCGTTTCACGATCGACAAACGCGCCTGATTGAGGTGAGTGATTTTTTTACAAATCCGAAGGGGCCCGTGACTCACGAAAGTCCACGGACTCGAAAGTCGTACGGCATTGTGCCACATCGTGAGCAATACGAGAAAAAAGCCGTCGCGCGCCCCCTGCCGAGGACACCGGGCTTAAAAAATCATCAATTCTCTTTTCGCAAACCTGCTGGTGAAAGGCGCACAACCACCGGCCGACTCAGTATCTCAATGAGCACCAGCACGCGCCGCTCACCGTTTGCCATTTGATATACGCCATCAAGACCTGAAAATGGAGCTTCCGTCAGTCGAACGCGCTCCCCGACTTTGAACAACCTTTTAGGCTGGGCCTTGGAGTCCGCCTCCTGAGCTTGCAGCTTCTCAATGAGCCGATCGTCGACTTTTGCCGGCGCCATTCCAAACGTGACCAATCGACTCACGCCCCTGGTCGAACGAATTGGCGCCCAACTTTTTGAGGAATCGTCTTGCCCGAGCCTGATGAAAAGATAGCGAGGAAACAGCGGCTCTTCCACCACTGTCAATTCGCAATGACGTATCTTTTCTGAGCGGAGGACGGGGAGATAACACGGGTAACCTTGATTTTGAAGGTTTTTCAGTGCAGCCAACTCCATCCTCGGCTTGGTATGTACGAGATACCAATGCATTGCCACCTCAGAAAGTTCTCTTTGTTAGTGGAATCTTACCCTTGGAGACATTTATGACGCAATTTTGAATGATTATGGGAGCAATAAAGCTCACCCGCGTCCAGAAAGCACGTGATTATCACATTGATTACATCGAACTTGAGCCTCGGACACGCTTCACAAAACATCAAGCCTTGAGTTGGGGATCGATACTCCTGAGCTTAATCAAGTAGCGCCCCTTTATTAACCCGAGAGCGTGGGATCTGACAAATGCAAAAAGCCCCAGCAAAAATGCTGGGGCTTTCTTTATATGACGTTTGGTGGCCCGGGGCGGAATCGAACCACCGACACAAGGATTTTCAATCCTCTGCTCTACCAACTGAGCTACCAGGCCAAGACGCGAGAGTATAGCAAAAGATTCCGCGGACGCAAAGTACTTGCTTACCATCTCCCCACCGAACAGGCCATCTGCAGACCGCGGTCTATAATGGCCGAATGAAATTCACCTGCGAAATCTGCGTGATCGGCGGCGGTGCCGTTGGCAAGGCCAGCGCGCTGGCGCTGGCGCAAGCCGGGCATGAGGTGGCCTTGCTGGCTCCGGCGGAG
>JACCDG010059626.1_pt1 | contig 49013 bp, 40 predicted proteins | sample 7442471 | NCBI WGS metagenome assembly JACCDG01 (sample SAMN15323444, study PRJNA562643) | freshwater metagenome | isolation source: river surface water | place: USA:Blue River Watershed | collected 2017-08-17
AAGCTTACTTATTGCTTTTCTAGAATAGTTACCTGTTTTATAAAGGTCAATTACCTTATTTCTTAGATCTTGGGAGTATGCATTCATAAGGATGTATATTAACATAAGTTGAAGTTTATTTTTGCGCTAATTATAATTGTGTTTTAAGTGCAATTAACACACTGATTTAGTAGGGTAATATTTTAAAAATAGTATGTATGTTCTGTGCTAAATCTGCTATAATTCAGTATATAATCTTATAGTTAATGTGGTTTTTCACAATTTCTATAAAATGCAAATAATCTGTTTATTCAGGAAGTGGATTTTTATGAGCCATTATTATTTTTTACCACACCAGAGAATTAATGACATGCTCAATAGCTTGCGCAATGATGGCTATAAGTGTGTTGCACCTCATCGTTATGAAGGTGAAATTAATTACGATACAATTAGCGGCTCTTCAGATTTGCCTTGGGGTTATCATGATGAGCAAGCGCCTGGGCATTATCAATTAAACCATAGCGAGCATAAGCATGCATTTGGGTTTACGTTACCTACTACTTCGATAAAGCCTATGTTGTTTAAAGCAAAAGAAAATGTTTGGAAGGTTGCTCGTGATGAGCATGGTAAATTAGCTTTTCGACCTATTGTTGAGTTTGAGAAAATAGCAGTATTCGGTGTTCGTCCTTGCGATTTGCGTGGTATTGAAATTCAAGATCGTGTGTTCATGGAAAACTCATACAATGATGTGCGTTATGTGAAACGCAGAGAAAATCAATTTTTAATCGCCATGAATTGTACCAAATCACATTCAAATTGTTTTTGTGTTGCCTTGGGTGATGCGCCTAAAGCTGACAAAGGTTTTGATTTAGCTATGACAGAGATTGAGGGCGAAGGATTTGTAGTTGAGATAGGATCAGATAAGGGTCGTATACTTTTAAATCAGCTTAATATTGTTGCGGCAAGTGGTGGGCAAGTACAAACTGCGTTAGTTAAAATTGAAAATGCCGTAGAAATGCAGCATAAAACCTTACCACCACTTAAAGAGGTTGAAGCTAAATTAATGGCAAATTTGGAACATCCGCAATGGGACGATGTAGCGAGCCGTTGTTTGTCTTGTGGTAGTTGCACTCAAGTTTGTCCAACTTGTTTTTGTCATACCGAAAGAGATGAACCAAATGTTTTAGGAACTGAAACTAATCATACACGAGAGTGGGATTCTTGTTTTAGTATTGACCATAGTTATACTCATGGTGATATATATCGTGAAAATCCAAAGTATCGCTATCGTCAATGGTTAACGCATAAGTTTTCGACTTGGCGTGATCAGTTTCGCACTAAAGGTTGTGTTGGTTGTGGTAGATGTGTCACGTGGTGTCCAGTTAAAATTGATGTAGTTGATGAGATTAATGCAATTTGTAAGTAAGAGAGATAATTATGTTATATACAGATGATGCTTATACGCCGTATGAGGCAGAGGTAGTTGAATTTATTAAAGAACATCATGATATTTTCACGATTCGTTTGAAGTTTACCGATGAAAATTTAGATAGTAAATATTTCTTTCGACCTGGTCAATTTAATATGGTTTACCTGTACGGTGTTGGTGAGGTGGCAATTTCAATTGTTAATGATCGTAATCATCAACAAGGTAGGTTTGAGCACACTATTCAAGTAGTTGGTAGAATTACCAAAGGCATGATGAAATTACAAACTGGTGATAAAGTTGGTATCCGTGGACCTTTTGGGACTGCTTGGCCAATGGAAGAAGCTAAAGGAAAAGATGTAATAATTGTAACTGGTGGTTTAGGTAATGCTCCATTAGTTGCAGCAACCGAAGAAATTTTGAAGAGTCGTGATCAATACGGTAAATTATGCGTTTTACATGGAATTCGTTCTTCCGATTTATTAATTTATGATGAAATGTATACACGTTGGAATAACTCGCCAGAAACCCAAGTTTATATGGCAACAAGTAATGGGGATCCAGTTGATAATGGTAAGTGGAGGTGGGGTAAAGGTTTTGTGACTAATTTTATTCCTGAATTAGGAGTGGATTACGGTAATTCTATTGTGATGACGGTTGGGCCAGAGCCAATGATGATTGGAGTTGCAAAATCTTTTATAGCTGCAGGGGTTAAGCCTGAAAATGTGTATTTAAGCATCGAACGTAGCATGAAATGTGCAATTGGGCATTGCGGGCATTGTCAACTAGGTTCACAATTTGTCTGTAAAGATGGAGCGGTATATCCATATCCAGCATGTGAAAAATTGCTAGAAGTGAAAGGATTATAATATGTCAGCACAAGATAAATTATTAGGCTTATCAGCACGTCCCAAAGTTGCAGTACATAAATTTAGTTCTTGTGATGGTTGTCAATTAGCTTTTATTAATGATGCAGTTTCATTGCTTGAGCTTTCAACATTGGTTGATGTAGTTCATTTTGCTGAAGCTGGTCCGTTGGATGAATTTGCTGAGGTTGATTTAGCCATAATCGAGGGTTCTGTAAATACGCAACATGATATTCATCGTTTAGCAACGATTCGTGAGAAATCTAAGTATTTGATTAGTATGGGTGCATGTGCTATTACTGGTGGAATTCAGGCATTACGTAATTATACCGATGCCAAAGAGTTATCTGCGTGGCAACATGATATTTATCCACAACATACGGATGTAATTATTAAACAAGATTTATCTACGGCTAAACCAATTAGTGCTTATGTGCAAGTAGATTTTGAAATTCCTGGTTGTCCAATAAATAGTGTGCAGATTTTGCATGCAGTTAGATCAATTTTATTTGGGGTTGAGCCAGAGAAAAATGTTGATTCTGTCTGTGTGTCGTGTAAACATGCTGGAATAACTTGTGTTATGGTTGCAAAAGGAGAGCCTTGTTTGGGGCCGGTTACCGCAAATGGTTGTGAGGCGCTTTGTCCAAGTCTTGGACGTGGTTGTTATGGTTGTTATGGTGCATCAAAATATGCTAATTTGTCAGCTATGAAGGATAAATTAAGCGAGATGGGTTTGAGCAAACAGCAAATTACACATAAATTTCAATATATCAATAGTCAAGACATTGGTTTACAGGGAGAATAGTTCATGAGCTTATCTAAAACTACAAAAATTGAAGTACCGATTTTGGCTCGCGTTGAAGGTGAGGGTGCGCTAGATTTAGAAATTGAAAATGGAGAAATTAAAAAATGTGAGTTACGTATTTATGAGCCACCACGCTATTTTGAAAAATTTCTTGAAGGGCGCGAGCCAAATGAAATTATCGATGCGGTTGCTAGAATTTGTGGGATTTGCCCTTTGGCATATCAAACAGCGGCGGCCGGTGCAATGGAGAATGTTTTTGGTATTGAGACGTCACAGTGGGTTAAGGATGCTCGTTTATTGATGATGCTTGGGCAATGGATTCAATCACATTACTTGCACGTGCATTTATTAGCTGCTCCTGATTTTTTAGGCTATCGTTCTGGAATTGAAATGGCAAAAGACTATCCTAATGAAGTTTTGCGTGGTGTAAGACTACAACATCTTGGCAATGATTTAATGAAGCTTTTTGGTGGTAGGTCGGTACATCCGAATGGTGTTAAATTGGGTGGTTTCTGGCATTCTCCTAAAGAGTCTGCGGTTAAGGCATTTATTCCTCGTCTTGAAGCTGCTCTAAAGGATGCTGCAGATGTAATTCAATTTGTTTCAACGCTTAAATTTCCAGATGTTGAAATTCCATTTATGCAGGTCAGTCTGCGTCATACCAACGAATATCCTGTGATTGCGGATCATATTGTGACATCAGCTGGCGATGAATTCCATGTGAATGAGTATGATAAGCATTTCTTTGAGTTTCATGCGCCACAATCAACAGCATTGCATTCCACTACAATTGATGGTAAACCAATTTTATTGGGTCCATTATCACGAATTAACTTAAATTTTGATCGTTTACCTGAGCATATTCAAGCAATGGCAAACGCGACTGGTGTACAATTTCCAAGTAATAATATGTTTCATTCAGTAATTGCACGTTCTGTTGAGGGGTATTGGGCACTGGAGCGAGCATTACAATTATGCCAAAATTATACTCATACAGAAACCCCTAGTGCGCCAGAACAAGTTGCTGCTGGAAGTTCATGGTTTGGTGTTGAAGCTCCACGTGGAATCCAAATTGATCAGTTTACTTTTGATGCAGATGGACGAGCCAGTAAAATTCGTATTTCTGCACCAACTTCACAGAATTTACCTTGTATTGAGGCCGATCTGCGAATTGCATTACAGAAGTTTGGCTTAGATCGTCCTGATCATGAAATTCAATTACATGCTGAAATGGTTATTCGTAATTATGACCCATGTATTTCGTGTTCGGCACATTTTTTAACTTTAAATGTTGTGCGTAATTAATGTCAATTCTAGTCTTAGGGATTGGTTCACCATTTGCAGACGATCAAGCTGGTTGGTTAGTAGCTGATAAGCTTAAATCAGTAGATCAGCTGCAATTTAAGATGAAAATTGGTGAGTTGGTTATTGAATCAGAAAATCGTCCAGGGCTAAATTTGTTGGATTGGTTGCAACGAGGTTATCAAAAAATTTATTTGGTAGACATGGTTAAGACTAATCTTGCCGAAACTGGTAATCTTTACGAGTTACAAGCTAAAGATATCATAGGATTTTCAGGTATGCTGTCATCACATAATCTTGGTGTGTCTCCATCTCTGGCTTTAGCAGAAGTTTTAGGCTATGATATTAGCAATATTACATTTTTAGGTATTGAAGGTGAACTTCATGGGGTATCTGAGGAAATTAGTTCTGCAATGCTGGCTGCTGTAGAGAGTGTAGTTGATCTTTTGATAACGAAATTGATTTAATTATATATTTTTAATGTTATTTCAGTGCTTAGTAAAAAATAATTTGGCGTATGAGTATCTCATATGCCAAATCTATACATACATGAAATTAAATAATTATAATTTATATAATTAGTTTATAAAGTATAAGTTTATTTTTACTCTTTGAGACTTCTAGTGTAAGACCATACAACAGTAAAACAATATAGACTTTTACTTTATCTCAGAAATTTGATCTATTATGTAATCAGCCATTGTGTTAATTATAGATTGTTTTTGTATTGACTTACCTTTAATTAAATAATATTTAACTTCGCCCAGAGAATAATTGGGCAGAATATGTACTAATTCATGAGATTTATTGTTTATGTTTTCAAGTGCACTACAAATTACATTACCTTCTAACATCATGCTGTAATTATGCAATTCATTATTTGTAATTAAAAGTGGCCGTATTTCAATAAATTTCTCGTGCTTGGTATTAATTTCTTGGATGTTTAAATTAATAGACGATAAATTATTAGGGTAGCTATTACCTAAATATAAAACTAGATTGTGATTAGTTAATTCTTGTAGTGTGTTTGGAGTGCCATATTTAATTTTATATTCTTTTGTGCAGTACAGTTTAATTAGCTTACTTGCAACATGAGTTAATTTATTGATATATTTTTGAAATGGGTAGTTGACTAGAGCCAAATCAACATTATTGTTTTCCATGTCTGGTTGTTCATTTGAATAGATTATTTCTATTTCTATATCAGGGTATAAATTTTTAAATTTTGGTAAAGATGGAGAAATCCTATATAGTGATAATACCATTGGAAGTTGTAATTTTAATTTACCATATTGTTTTGTTGAGATATTTTTATTTAATAACGCTACAATTAGATTAATTTCGTCATTTAAATTATTAACTTTTATATTTAGTCTGTTAAATAAAAATAAGCCAGTATCGGTCAATTCAATTACACGTGTAGTATTAATTATTAACCTGTATCCAATTTCATCTTCTAATTGATTGATTTTCCTAGTTACAGTTGTTGGTGATATACCAAAATTTTTACCCGTTTGACTAAAGTTTTTGGTTTTTATTAAATCAATGAATATATTTAGGTTATTGATATCTATTATATTTCTACCATATAAAATTCGCATAATGATATATTGTATCATGTTGTTAATATTGCTTAAAAATTTCTATAAAATGTGGATATATAAACTCAAAAATATATAATAATTTAATGTATAATAACTCCAATATTGCATAGTTGTGACGTGCTTTTTTAAAATTTAATAGTTTTTTGGAGGGGTTGTTAATGAAAACAGGTAAACAAATATTAAGTAATTTTTTTGATACTTTTGAAGTAGATTATGTTTTTGGTAACCCAGGCACAACAGAGACAACTTTTTTAGATGTTGTATCAACGCATGAACGATGTAAATTTATACTAGCATTGCATGAGTCGGTTGCTGTTGGTTTGGCAGCGGGATATGCACTTAAAAGCGGGAAAACTCCTATAGTTAATATCCACACATATCCAGGGTTGGCTAATGCTATGAGTAATATTTTTAACGCCTATTCTGTGAACATACCAATGATGGTTATTGCAGGACAGCAAAATAGAGAGCATTTGATTCATAAGCCAATTTTATCTGGAGAGTTAACTGAACTAGCTAAAACAGCAACTAAGTTACAGTACGAAATTAGAAATGTTTCTGAGATGAACATTGCATTACAAAGATGCTTTTTAGAAGCAACAGAATCAAAGATGCCAACATTTTTATCTATTCCAATGGAAATCTATGAAGATAACTGTGAAACTGGATATTTTAAAAAAACAAAGTTATTATCAAATACTCAAAATCCAGATCTGAATCAATTAGTCGATGAAATTAAGCATAATATGGGCAAAAAAATGGCTTTTGTAGTTGACGCTGAAACTCATTGGTGTGCTAATTTAAAAGATTCATTGAGAGATTTAAGTGCTCATTTAAACAGTGATGTGTTCTTGGCTCCTTTTGCTTCTACCTACAGTTCAATTGATGTAAATATGCCTAACTTTAAAGGCTCATTGCCAGCTATTTCATTACAAGCTCATGAGCTCTTGGCAAATTACGATATTGTTTTCTTACTTGGTGAGAAAATTCAATCTTTTTTATATCATGAAAAACAAACTATTCCTGAAAATATTAAATTATTTCAATTTAGTAATGGTAATACAATGGTGAGATTTGATTGCCAATTTGATTATGTTGTTCGTGGTGATGTCGGTGAAAATATTAGTTTATTATCTAAATTATTAGGTTGTGCCAAAGTCATTCCACATCATTTGCAAATGGGTAAAGTTCCGAATACATTATTGGCGAATATAATGAATATTATACCTCGTGATACTACTATAGTAATAGAGGGAGGCTCACATCAGAATGTAGAAGAAGAACTTGTACATCAACTTCATTTTGAAGAAGTTTACTTTAAGTCAAGAGGTGGTGCTTTAGGAATGGCTATGCCTCTTGCTGTTGGCGTGTCATTAGTTAGCTGTAAACATAGCGTTTGTTTATTGGGTGATGGTGCTAGCATGTACTCAATTCAAGCTTTATGGACAGCAGCCCATTACAATATTCCAACTATTTTTATATGTTTTGTTAATCATGAGTACCACATATTAAAACAATTATGGAAGCTACAAGTTCCAGACAGTCAGGAGCAAAACTATTCAACAATTATGGATATTTCTAATCCGAATCTTGATTTACATAAAATAGCGGAAGGCTTTGGAGCTAAATATGCTCATGCAACTCCAAATAATTACCAAGAAGTATTAAAAGCAGCATTTGAGTTTAATGGACCTACATTCATTACTATTCGCGATGATCATAAATATAGCATGTAATTATATACTGATAGTTATATGCGGTTTGAAATAAAGTTTTTTGCTCGTATATTTCAAAAATTAATTGAGTATACAAGTTTTTTAAATTAACTGTAGTTGTTTAATTTTCTCGGGAATATAATGAAAAAATTGAAATTAAGTTTTGTCAGTCTTGTTGCTGTGATATTAAATGGTTGTGGCAATGGTAGCAATAGTACCAATAGCCCCAATCAGCAACCACCAGCAGGCCCTGTGTCGTATCAATATATAATTGACTCTTATGCTATTGCAGCAAATAAGTCATATTTTCTTCAGCATAAACAACTTAGTAGTGTAACTAATGCAACATGTGGTACTGCTGCAGATGATATTGGTGCAGTTACGGGTATTTTTGCATTTTTACCTGTGGTTGGTCCTGCACTTGGTTCTGTTTCTGCGTTAGAAAACTATGTTGGTGCTGGAGCAGGCTCTTCTTGTATGACGCAGCAGCTAAATGCAATTAATCAAAACTTAGCCTATCAAGAAAGCCAAATTCAGACTTTACAAGTCGGCGTATCGTACTTTGCTAATCAATTTGCACAGGATAATTATACTTCAGCAACAGCTATATCTGGCCTTGCACAATTAAGCTATAGCGATAGTTTAAGCTATTTCATAGGTAACAATGATGGCTCTAGTGGCTTATTTGCTAATACTATGATTGATGTTGGTTTTTGGTCGCAATCAAGACAGCCGTACCAAATTAATGAAAGTGAAATTGGAATATCTACTGTCTATAAAATAAATCCATCTTCTTCAGATCAAACCTCCTTTCAACAAAATTTTGCCAACTTTTCTGGGCTAGGTTATGATAATACTTGTACGGTTGATTGTTATAAAACAATTAATAAGAATTCTTCTACTGCTTTAATGCTAACTTTAAGTGATTTGTATGAACAAGCTAATGCCAATATAGCAACTTATATGACGACTACTAATTCATCGCCGAATAATATAGCTTCAATCGTAGATAATTATAATAATACTATAAATGGAATTTATGTGCAGGCAGTAAATGCGCTTCAGCAAGCTTATGCACTTGAATACTTGGTTAATCTTTCTAATTATGAGTACATAAATAATAGCTTTTTTGCACGTGGGATAACCAATCCAACAATTAGTGATATTTTACAGGCAGACTCTTATGGTCAGGTACCAGGAACATTATTTAGCTATATAGATTTATATAATTCTTTGGGGACCTATCCAACAGAATCACAAACTGTTTATGCTTATAACCAAGCTCAACAGCAATTGACCTTAACTTATGCGGCAGCAGCTAATCAAATGTATCAAATATTTATGTCTTATACCTTATCAGATAATTTAATTGGTAACCAAACATTTCCAAACTCTGGCACTGTTACATATACATTACCAAATGGGGTATCTCAAGATTATAATAATGATATTAATTATTCAAATGTTATTAATATGGCAAACAATGTTAATAGCAATACACCTTTATCTAGACCATTGACTATGCTAGGTTTGGCAAATCTTAGTATTCAGAATCTATCTAACCCGAGTTATATGGTTTATCAATATGAGATAAATAATGTTAATCAGTGTTTAACTGCGCTAGATAGCTATAATACTACTAATAGTAATCCAAACTTCATTGATTTAGTAAATAATCAGGGTTTTAACTGCGGCTCAGTCTATACTAACTCAACTAATTCACCTAGTTTTATGGGTAGTTATTTACCAGCGCAACAATTAGAGTTGTTTTATGCTAATTCTACAACAATGAGCCCAACCTCGTTGATGAGCCCAAACTTTAATAACTTGGCTAATACCCCGGTAACATTTGCTGGCAATATTTATAGTATTGGTGCATATAATTTAAGTATGATGAGCTATAACAATAACAACTATTTGCTTAATAATTTATATAATCAAGCGTATTCTGATGCGACTAGTGTAAATAATGGATCTTGGATAAATGGTTGGACTGAATTAAACTCAGCACCCACATTAGATGCGTACTCATCTGGCAATAGTTTCTATTATTCTTACATTCCATTTGTTTTTAAAAATTTATATAGTAATGGTTATTTGCCAAATTATTTACTTGGAACTGCTACAATTTATGGTAGTGATACAGGAATAATAAAGCAGGGTGCTGGTCAATTAGGGTACTTTAACATAACATCTGTTCCAACCGCTGAAATTTATTTTAACCCAATGGGGTCTGGAGCAGATGGTGAAGTTTCTTGTGGTAATTCGATGAGTATAATTTATTATACATTACCTGATGGCACACCTATTTCGTTAGCTATGCTTTTAGCAATTGATGGATGTCCTGAAAATTCTAGTGATTCAATTGCTGGAAATGTATCACTTGCTTATAATCCTAATAATTACCCAGGTGTTACTTGTAATGTAAATAGTCAATGCACGACACCATTTGGTAATACGTTTCAGTTAAGTATAACAACAGCGAATAGTACAGGTTCCTCAGATATTTGTTTGAATGTAACACCAGCTACCCCATAATATTTTGTATTTATATACAATATTGTGTGTATTTTCCTAATGGTATTTACGTTTTTGTATTTAAGTAATTACTAATTATAAATCAATTGGTAATTACTTAAATCATTTTAGATAAGGATAATTTTATTTCAAAACTTGAATTGGTGGGATTAAACTAGAATGATCTTTACCTAATTCAGCCAGTTTAGCCAAGACATCTTCAGCCAATTGATCATAAATTTTGGTAATCTGATTATCTGTTAGGCTGGCAATTGGGCGTCCCAAGTCACTATGTTGGCAAATTGCAATATTAAGTGGTAATTTTGCCAATAATTCCAGATCATATTCATCTTTCAACTTTGCACTACCACCGAGTCCAAAAATATCTGATTCATTGCCACATTTTTCACAAATGTGCGTTGACATATTTTCGATCACACCTAAGCATGGAATATCCAATTTTTGAAACATATTAATACTTTTCCCGACATCGAGCAATGCAATATCTTGTGGCGTAGTTACTACCAGAGTTGCTGTGATTGGAAAATTTTGTGCAATGGTTAAATGTATGTCACCAGTGCCTGGTGGCATGTCAATTACTAGAATATCAAGCTCACCCCATTCACTATCATTTAATAATTGATTCAGGGCCTTATTTACAATTGCACCCCGCCAAATCGTAGCTTGTTTTGGATCGGCCAAAAAGCCAAATGAGATCGCCTGAATGCCATATTTTTCTAATGGAACGAAGCGGTTATTCACGCTTATTTCAGGTTTGTAGCTAACTTCCCCAAGCAAAATTGGTAATGATGGACCATAAATATCAGCGTCTAATACACCAATTCGTGCACCAGTTTTGGCCAAACTTACAGCTAAGTTAATTGCTGTTGTAGATTTACCAACGCCACCTTTGCCTGAACTTACAGCAATAATGTTCTTTATATTTGGTATTCGTTTTAAGCCAAGTTTTACCTTGTGTGCTATAATCTTAGGTTTATTAGTCGTATTATTCATGGGAAATATTATCCTCTTTTTAGGTTTGTGGTAAAGCGTAAAGTTGCCAATAGGCGATATTTTAGCATATAAAATTTATCATAAATACCTAAAGTCCGACAAAATTAGTAAAGTATTAGTTCTAAAGGTAAGAAATGCAAAATACAACAATTGTAACCTGTGCGCTACCATATGCAAATGGTGATATTCATTTGGGGCATATGGTCGAACATATTCAAGCAGATATCTGGGTTCGTTTTCAAAAAATGCAACAGCGTAGATGTTATTTTATTTGCGCTGATGATACGCATGGTACGCCAATTATGCTTAAAGCTGAGCAGCAGGGAATTACTCCAGAGCAATTGATTGAAAATTATTATCAGGCCCACACTGCTGATTTTGCGGGATTTGGAATTTCATATGACCATTTTTACACGACAAACTCGGCGGAGAATAAATTTTGTGCTTATGATATTTATAATAAATTAAAAGCCAATAATAAAATTGCGGTAAAAACTATTAGTCAATTATTTGATGAAGAAAAGCAGATGTTTTTACCAGATCGCTTTGTAAAAGGTACTTGTCCAAAGTGTAAATCTGATGATCAATATGGTGATAATTGCGAAAAATGTGGAGCAACCTATGCGCCAACTGATTTATTAAATCCATTTTCGGTTGTTTCGGGTTCAAAACCAGTCTTGCGTGAATCTGAGCATTATTTTTATAAATTAAGTGAAGCTGGTGATTTTTTAGCTACGTGGCTGGGTTCGCATGGTCGTTTGCAAAGTGAATCTAAAAATAAAATGCAAGAGTGGCTTGAGGGTGGCTTACAAGATTGGGATATTTCTCGAGATAAACCTTATTTTGGTTTTGAAATTCCTGATGCTCCTGGTAAATATTTTTATGTTTGGCTCGATGCTCCAGTCGGTTACTTGAGTAGCTTTATGCATTATTGTACTCAAAATGGGCTTGATTTTAATCAACTTTGGAATGCTGAGACAACCGAGATTTATCATTTTATTGGTAAAGATATTTTGTATTTCCATGCTTTATTTTGGCCCGCTGTGCTGCATGATGCGGGTTATCGTACGCCAAATGGTTTGTTTGTGCATGGGTTCTTGACAGTTGATGGACAAAAAATGTCCAAGTCACGTGGTACGTTTATTACTGCGCGGAGCTTTTTAAAAAGTGGAATTAATCCAGAATTTTATCGTTACTATATTGCGAGTAAGTTAACTAGTAAGTTTGAGGATATTGATTTATCTTTTGATGATTTTGTGGCGCGAATTAATTCTGAGTTAGTCGGTAAATTTGTGAATATTGCCGCCCGCTCAGCTGGTTTCTTGGCTAAACGTTTTAACAATCAATTAGCTGGAAATATTTCTTTGCTCGATACGGATTCGGAACAAACTATCATTGCGAGAGTTTTGGTGATACGCGATGAATTAGCTGAATTGTATCAAAGCCGCGAATTCTCCAAAGCGATAAAATTAATAATGAGCGTAGTTGATGAAGTAAATCAATACGTAGATAATGTTAAGCCATGGCTTTTGGCTAAAGATGAAGCCAAGCAAGAAGAATTACACCAAATTTGTACAATTTTACTTAATGCTTTTCGCTTGTTAAGTATTTATTTAAAGCCAGTTGTGCCAGGTTTGATTGCTAAAATTGAGAAATTTTTAAATATTCCAAGTTTGCAATGGCTAGATTTGGAGAATTTGTTGTTAAATCATACCATTAATAACTATAATCATTTAATAACACGAGTGGAGCCTACAATGGTAGAAAATCTGATTGAACTGAATAAAGTAGCGACGTTAACTGAGTCTGAAGAAGCCAAGTCAGTTGAAGCTAGCTATGAAGCGATTGCTGAGACAATCAGTATTGATGATTTTAGCAAAATAGATTTAAGAGTAGCTAAAATTGTTGCAGCAAGTCACGTTAAAGGTGCGGATAAATTAATTCAACTAACTTTAGATTTAGGTAATGAGCAACGCAATGTTTTTGCAGGAATCAAATCAGCGTATAATCCAGAAGACTTGGTCGGTAAGCACACTGTTATGGTTGCAAATTTGTCCGCACGAAAAATGAAATTTGGGATGAGTGAAGGTATGGTTTTAGCTGCTAGTTTTGATGACAAAGATTGTGGTCTATATATTCTTGAGCCGCATAGTGGTGCGCAAGCTGGTATGCGTGTACGCTAGGAAATAGAATTTTTGTTGATGATTTATTCAACTAACAAGTTATAATGTATGATTATTTTGCACCAAATGTGTGGTGCTTTTTGGGATTATAATATGAAATTAAAAACAGTCGTTTTAGTTAGTTGTTCTACCTTAATGTCGTTAAGTTTAATTGCCTGTAATGGTGGTGGTAGTACTGCTCCAACCGCAAGTGCAAATTATGGTAGTATAATTTCAGAAAGTGCACAAAACATAGGGGTTTACTCTAATATACCACGGGTTCTGTATCCAATTACACTGCAAGCTGGTCATTTTGCTACGATCAGTGGATCTTCATTTACTGAGTCTGATTACCAAACAGCAAATCAATTAAATTCAGCGACGGCTTTTAATTTTGCTCCATTTGCACCAATTAGCAATAATCCAGGTTATTTTAAAGCTAGTAGTGTTAATGCTTATGCAATTCAATATACGACACCAGGGCAAAATGCTACTAGTGATCCCGCACAAATTATTCGTACTGCTTCTGGATTAATTATTGTTCCACGTAATATTACGCCACGTGGTGTGGTGGTTTATTTTTCTCCAACTACCTTTGGTAAGAATCAGGTTCCATCATGCTTAGGTCCAATTGCAACAGGTGCGGGCAATATGTCATCGAATATTCCAAGCTATTGTAATATAACGAGCTTAGATAATACTGGTGCTGGTACGTTTGCGATGTTGGCTTCAATCTTTGCTGCGCGTGGTTTTGTAGTGGTATCCCCTGATTATGTTGGACAAGGCGTTGATTATAATAACGTTCACCCATACGTTGTCTATCCAGATACTAATGTTTGGTCGGCATTTAATATGTTTCCAGCCATGCGTAAAATTCTTGCCGAAAATAATATTCCAAGCAGTCTAAATCTGCCACTCTTGATTACTGGATATTCAGAGGGTGGTGGTTATGCATTAGATGCTTCACGAATTGCACAAACTAGTGCTGCAGATTTATTGGCTAAAAATAATTTAACTCTTAAGATCACGTCTCCCCAAGAAGGTGCATATTCACTTGTTGATCAGATGAATTTTGCCTTTAACAATAATAATGATGGCGCTTTTAATTGCTCATCTAATCCGTCATATGATTGTGGTAATGTTGATATGATGCAAGAGCAACCAAGTATGGATGTTACTGAATCGGTTGCAACAATGAATAACTGGAATATTGTTTCTGCACCAAATGCTGCAGCATATAAGCCTGCATTGACCAGCTATGTATTAACTGCTGCAATGTATTATAGCTTTCATAATATTAGTGGTGCTTATAATTATGCGATGAATCCTGCATTTTGGTCTGGGATTAATATGGCTGTAGTCGGTGGTAGTGACTTGGCCAATTTATATCAATTATATTCTGGAATTTATGGTAGTGTTTATACTGGTACACAAATTAGTAGTGCAATAGTTGCTAATACCTTTACGGTAAATAATTACGATCCAATTTCTAGTCCAACTTTGACAGTATTTTCGCCTTTCGGCGGGGTTAAAGCCTCATTCCCAGCCAATCATTATGGTACCAACAGTGCTGGTACGCTATTTATCAATCAAGGTGTTTCCACAGATCCACAATTTAAGCAAATTTTAGCTGGTGGCTCGACTTATAATTGGCATACTAATTCGCCAATTAATTTGATTCACATGGTTTATGACTCGGCAGTTACTGTTATTAACTCTCATCAGGCTTATTCATGTATGAAAAATGGAGTTGATTTTATTGGTAGCGGTGGAATGGTTTCATCAGCAGGAGTATGTACAACGCAGGGTAGTGGTAACATGATTGAATCTACAATTATTCAAAATTTCCAATTAACAAATAATTATCTTCAATTGCTGCCTTTGGAAGATGATGATACAGCTAATTCTTTCGCCAATTCACAATTTTGGACGAAAAATCAAGCCGATGCTAGTCTCGGTACACCTTATGATCATGCTGATATGTTTGTTCAAGGTAGTATTGCTGCGCTATGTACTTTTGAAAATCAATTAGCATCTGGATCGAATTCTGGAGTCTGTCCAAATTTATGACATTATAACCTAATAAAACCATGAGTTATCTCGTGGTTTTTAATTATATTTTTATAAATAAAATGATAAAATACTGTTCATATTAAAAGGTAAGTAAAAATGATGGTGTTATTGGAAATTATAGGTGGTTTAATATTTTTTGGTTTTATGGGGTTTTTAAGTTTATTGCTATTACCTGGCTTGTTTGGATGTTTTGGTTTTTTATTTATTGTAGTTATTCTTGGTAGCTTAATAGTTTTTTTTAGTTTAAATCTGGTTTGGGTAATTGTCTTTGGTTCGATTTATTATTTATGCATGGCTGGCTTTAAATATTTGCGTTATAATAAATTACCGACATATGATGGGTATTTGTCTACACATCCAAATGTTTATCACAATGATAAAGTTTGTTGTAGTTTTTGTGGTGCAGAGCATATCTCACACGTCGGTTTGTTTGGTACACGTGGTAAGCTGCGCTATTATGTGTGCTTGCGTTGTCGTAATTGGTTATATCGTTTTAAGGTATTATAGATGAGTGTAAGACAACTATTATTAGATACGGAGACTACTGGATTTGAACCCAAAGAAGGGCATCGGATTATTGAATTTGCCGCCTTGGAAATGATCGATCGTAAATTAACTGGTAATTCATTGCATCTTTACTTTAACCCTGAGCGAGATATACCTGAAGCAGCAACGAATGTACATGGTATAAAATTAGAAGATATTGCCCATGAACCAACGTTTAAAGAGAGGGTTGATGAGATAATCGCGTATATTGATGGCGCAGAATTAATTATTCATAACGCCAAATTTGATTTGAATTTTTTAGATCATCACTTTGCAGAACTAGGAAAGAATAAAACGTTAAGTTATGCAGCAAGCGTTGTTGATACTTTGGGTTTAGCTCGAACCAAATTTCCTGGTTCTCGAAATAACCTAGATGCATTGTGTGATCGATTTAATGTTGATCGTTCTAATCGTGGTTATCATGGTGCGTTAATTGACTGTGAGTTATTATGGTATGTATATATTGGCTTAACGCGTGAGCAAATTAGTTTACTTGCTGAAGATATTAATGGTAAAAATGGTGGTTCTCGCAAATTTGCATTAATAGATAATTCTAAATATAATTTTTTACCAGCTACTGTAAGTGATACTGAGAGAACGCTACATTTAGATTATCTTCGTCAATTAGATAAATCCAGCCAAGGAAATAGCTTATGGTTTAATATTTCAAATGATACAACCAATGGTTAATTTACATATTCTAATTCCATGCGCTGGTAGCGGCAGTCGCTTTGGTTCTAATGTTCCTAAACAGTATCATGTACTTGCTGGTAAAACCGTGCTGGATTGGACTTTAAATGCTTTTATTGATGTCGTTAATTTGCAATCAATCAATGTGATTTATGCACCACAAGATCCATATATTATGGATTACGTTGATAAATTTCCACAAGTTAATTTTATGCCTGTTGGTGGGAATAGTCGTGCCGAAAGTGTTTTGAATGGTTTGCATGAACTACAAATGCTTCATGCCGCAAATGATTGGGTATTGGTTCATGATGCGGCACGTTGTTGTTTGGATTTTACGGATTTAACTAATTTAATTGAACAGATTACCACCAGAGATAATATTGCTGGCGGTATTTTGGCAACTGTAGCAACTGATACAATTAAATTATCATCCACAGTTGGCCAAAATGTAATTAATAAGACTTTAGATCGTAGGCAAATATATTTGGCACAAACACCACAAATGTTTAGGCTAGCAGAGTTAATTGAAGCATTAACTACTGCTGATTTAAGTTTAGTTACTGATGAAGCTAGCGCAATAGAGCTTTTAGGTAAAAACGTATACTTGATTGAGGCACAACAACCAAATTTTAAAATAACTTATCCGCATGAACTTAAATTAGCTGAATTTTTATTAAATAATCGCTTAGGGGAGATTGATTAATGTTTCGTATTGGACAAGGTTTTGACTTGCATCGTTTGGTTGATGGGCGGAAATTAATTCTCGGTGGGGTAGAAATCCCTTTTGAAAAAGGTCTGGCTGGGCATTCAGATGCAGATGTTTTATTGCATGCTATAATTGACGCTTTGATCGGTGCTGCTGCATTGGGTGATATTGGTAAATTATTTCCCGATAACGACAGTAAATTTAAAGATATCGATAGCAAAATTTTACTTAAAGAGGTTTATAGGCAAATTAGTGATCTTGGTTATCAAATTAATAATATTGATTCAACAATTATTTTAGAGCAGCCAAAGTTACGCGACCATATTGATATCATGCGTAACGTTATTGCTAAGTTATTAGACCTACGAGTTGATCAAATTAGTATTAAAGCCAAAACCAGCGAGAAAGTTGGAATTGTTGGACGTGGTGATGCAGCAATTGCTGAAGCTGTAGTTTTGTTGATTAAATAAACCATACAGATCATTCGTATAATGGTATGTATATTATTAAACTAAAAATTAAATAAATAGCGAGGAAGAAAATGGATCAGAATGCTTTAAAGAAATTAGTCGGTGAGTATGCGCTGAAATATATTAACGATGATGATATGATAGTTGGAGTTGGCACTGGTACAACAGTTAAATATTTTATTGATGCACTTGCTACGATTAAACATAAAATTCAAGGTGCTGTGTCGAGTTCAGAATCTTCAACTGCATTATTAAAATCGCATGGTATTAAGGTTTATGATCTAAATAGTGTTGGAGATTTGGATCTTTATATTGATGGTGCAGATGAGGTTGATCATAATCTGAATTTAACTAAAGGCGGCGGTGCTGCTTTAACGCGTGAGAAAATTATTGCTGCCGCAGCTAAGAAATTTGTCTGTATTGCCGATGCGAGTAAATATGTTGGTGTGCTCGGAACATTTCCATTACCGGTTGAGGTAATTCCAATGGCGCGTAGTTATGTTGCTCGGCAAATTGTTAAGCTTGGTGGAACTCCGGTATGGCGTGAAAATGTAATTACAGATAATGGAAATTGGATTATTGATATACATAATTTACAAATTTTGAATCCTGTTGAGTTAGAACAAAAATTAAATAATATTGTTGGGGTTGTGACAAATGGTTTATTTGCTCTGCGTGGTGCAAATGAATTAGTTTTGGGTAAACCAGATGGACAGGTTGAAGTAATTAAACGTTAAGAACATAATATTGAATAGGATATAAGTATGGCGCAAAATCTTCTTGCTACAGTTGATTTAGGATCAAATAGTTTTCGCTTATTAATCGGTAAAATTCATGATGATGGAACTATTTTTCCCATTGATCAGATTAAAGAAACAGTGCGTTTAGCTAGTGGTTTAGATGCAAATAATAATCTTACTAAAGCATCACAAATGTTTGCTTTAGAGGTTTTATCACGATTTAGTGAGCGTTTGAGTAATTTTAAAAAGGCTGAAGTTAGGGTTGTTGCAACAAGTACTTTACGAGTTGCCAATAATGCAGCAGAGTTTATTAGTATTGCAAATAAGGCACTAGGTTTTCCGATCGAAGTAATTTCTGGTAAGGAAGAAGCACGGCTAGTTTACTTAGGTGCGATGCATTCTTTAGCTTATAGCGATGAGAAGCGTTTGGTAATTGATATTGGAGGTGGTTCAACTGAATTTGTTATTGGTCGTGGTTATCAGCCCAAAATAATGGAAAGTGTTACTATGGGCTGTGTCTCATATACTGGGCGTTATTTTGCTAATGGTCAATTAAATGAGGTAAACTTCAATAATGCGATTTTAGCTGCGCGAAGTAAAATTCAGTCAATGGAACATTTATTTGCCAAACAAGATTGGCAAATGGCAGTTGGTACCTCTGGAACAGCCAAAACCATTTATGATATGTGTGTTGAGAATGGCCTATCTGACGAGATAACTTATGATGGAATGCAAGCACTTAAGAGAATGCTAATTAAGACCAAATCAATTAAACAAATTCAACTTAGTGGCGTTAAAGAAGATCGTAAGGCCGTAATTCCAGGTGGTTTAGCGATTATGATTGCTATTTTTGAGGAGTTATCCATAGGTGGCATGACTATAGCAGACGGTGCATTACGTGAAGGTGTTATGTATGATTTAATGGGACGTAAAACTGATGCTGATTTGCGCGAGGTAACCGTTGTAGATTTAAAAAAGCGTTATGAATTAGATGCTAGTCAGAGCAATCGAGTTTCCAGCTTTGCGATTTATCTGCAAAATTCGGTAATTTTGGCTGAAAATAGGAATAAAGAGCGGCGCAAATTATTAATCTGGGCTTGTGAGCTATATGAAATTGGGCTTTCAATCTCGCATAATGATTACCATAAACATGGCGCATATATTTTGCAGAATTCTGATTTAGCCGGCTTTTCTAAGCCTGAACAAACAATTATTGCTGAACTGGTACGTTCACATCGCGGTAGTGTTGCTAAGGTTTATGAAAAATTGCGTAAAATGTTTAATGATAAAATTAAATATCGACCATTTTTTGCTCTACTTTCGTTTAGGCTTGCAGTAATTTTTAATCGTAGCCGCAAAGATATTAATTGGCCAGAAATTATTCAGGTAGAAAAGCCACATAAAAATGGTTATGATTTAGTCGTAAATAGTGAGTGGTTGGCGAATAATCCATTAACATTATTTTCTTTAAATGAAGAATTATCAGAGTGGGCTAAATTTGGTTATCAAATTAATTTAATCAAACGCTAGTCAATATGTTGTTTATGCTGAATGTTTAAATTGAATATTTTTGGAGACTAGAATGTTAATTGGTGTTCCTAAGGAAATTAGAAATCACGAATATCGTGTTGGCATGACTCCAGCTGGAGTTTATGAATTAATTCGGCATGGTCATCAAATTTTGGTTGAAACTGATGCTGGATTGGCAATTGGTTATGGTGATGAAGATTATATTAAAGCTGGTGCTTTAATTGCCAAATCAGCTCAAGATGTATTTGCTAGAGCCGATATGATTGTGAAAGTCTCGGGACCACAATCTGAAGAATATAAATTATTGCGACCAGGGCAATTATTGTTTGCTTTTTTGCATTTAGCTGCGGACCCTGATTTAGCTAGAGAGTTATTGGATTCAGATTGTGTTGCAATTGCCTATGAAACAGTTACAAACGAGAGTGGTCGGTTACCTTTGCTGGCACCGATGTCGGAAGTTGCTGGTCGCCTGGCGGTTCAAGCAGGCGCGCATGCTTTGGAGTATCACCGCGGTGGTTGTGGGGTTCTGATGGGTGGAGTACCTGGTGTTAAACCTGCGAATGTAGTAGTGATTGGCGGTGGTGTTGTTGGATTAAATGCTGCACGGATGGCAGCAGGTCTTGGTGCTGATGTGACAGTATTTGATCGTGATTTAAATGTGCTTAAGAAAATTGATAATGATTTTAATGGACGTATCAAAACTATTTTTAGCAATCATATGAATTTGGAAAAAGCGGTGCGTTCAGCTCATATGATAATTGGAGCAGTTTTAATTCCTGGGGCTGCTGCACCAAAATTAGTTTCTCGTCATATGTTAAAAGAAATGAAAAAAGGTGCGGTCTTAGTTGACGTTGCAATTGATCAGGGTGGCTGTTTTGAAACTTCAATGCCAACTACACATCAAAATTCTACTTATATTGTTGATGGCGTGGTGCATTATTGCGTTGCTAATATGCCAGGTGCTGTTGCAAAAACATCGGCTTTAGCTCTAACCAATGCAACACTCCCATTTGTGATTGAATTAGCCAATAAGGGTTGGCAACAAGCCGTACAGGAGAATAAGCATTTGATGAATGGTTTAAATATTTGTCATGGTAATGTCACTTACTATGCAGTTGCACGAGATTTGGGGTATACACATGTTGATCCAAATTCTTTAATTTAATCTATTGGAGTAAAATTTGTTAAAATACCTACTTTGTATAGGTATTTTTTTATATATTAACATAGAAAGAATTTAGTGTTAGAATTTAATCACATTGCTTCTAAAGATAATTCTTTAATTAAAAGGATTGTACGTTTAGCTCGTGAAAGTAAATTTCGCCAAAATGAACAGCGGGCTGTAATTTATGGTGAGCATTTGTTATTTGAGGCTTTAAAGTTTGGGTTAATTGAGCAGGCTATAATTTCTGACATGGTTGTTGAAAAATATAAAGAGTTAATTGAGGGTTTAATCGATCAATTAGTAGTAGTTAAGCTTGCCTCTCCTGATGTTATGCAAAAAATTAATGTTTTGGAGTCAACTGTTGATGTTGTTGGAATAATTAGATTTTCTTCACATAAATCAATAGTAAATCATCAGATAGAAGATAGTTTAGTTTTAGAAAATATTCAAGATCCAGGCAATTTAGGTACTATTTTACGAGCAGCTTATGCCAGTGGAATAAATCAGATTGTTCTATCCGCAAATAGTGTCGATATTTATAACCCAAAAGTTTTAAGAGCATCACAAGGGATTCAGTTTGGTCTACGCATTTGCTCTGGGGTTAATTTGGTAGATTGGATATCAAATTATCGTGGTCAGATCTTGGCGATGGTGCCTAGTGCGAATTTGAGTTTGTATGAACAAAATTTAGCATTGCCTACAGCATTTGTTTTGGGTAATGAAGGCAGTGGTTTGAGTAGTGAAATTCTATCACAAATTAAAACTCAGATTTCAATACCTATGTTGGGTGATGCGGAATCATTAAATTTGGCGATGGCAGCGACTATTGGTGTGTTTGAAATGTCACGGCAAAGAATTATTAATCAAAGAAAGTAATTATGCAAGAAGTGCGAATAATTAGTCGCAACAGTAAATTGGCGATGTGGCAGGCGGAGTTAGTTAAATCACAGTTGATGCAATTTCATTCAAATTTGGCAGTAACTATAGTTGGGATTACTACTGAAGGAGACCGAGTCTTGGATAGGCCGCTTGATGAAATTGGCGGCAAAGGACTTTTTATCAAAGAATTGGAATACCAGCTTTTAGCAGGAACCGCGGACATAGCTGTTCATTCACTTAAAGATTTACCAGCTAATTTATTGGATGAGTTTACGATTGGTGCTATTCTGTCACGTGGTAATCCTTTTGATGCTTTGGTGTCAAATAATTATCAGAGTTTAGATTCAATGCCTAATGGCAGCGTAATTGGTAGTTCCAGTGCTCGTCGAGTAGCATTATTGCAAAAATATTATCCACATTTAGAATCTAAATTATTACGAGGTAATTTACAAACTAGAATAAATAAATTAGATAGTGGTCAATATGATGGAATTATTTTAGCCGTTGCTGGTCTGGAGCGTTTAGGTCTTGAGTCGCGAATTAAGCAGGTTTTACCAATGGATCAATTTATTCCTTCAATTGGGCAGGGTGCATTGGCAATTGAAATTTGTGCAAACAGATTTGATTTACAAAAGTTATTAGTACCGTTACATGACCAAGTTAGCGCAGCACGAGTTGGAGCAGAACGAGAAATGGGGCGTTTTTTAAAAGCCAGTTGTAGTTTACCAATTGCAGGTTTTGCTGAAGTTAGCGGTCAAGAATTAATTTTACACGGATTAATTGCCGATAGTAGTGAAGGTGTTTACTTAACCGCTACAGCACGTGGTCAGTTAGACAGTTATATTCAATTGGGTCAGGAGTGTGCTGAGCAGCTTTTAGTACAAGGTGCTGCTGATATTGTAGCTAAATTTGCGAAATATTAATCAATGTATTTAATTGCACGACCGTTGACTCAAGCAACTAAGCTGATTGAGTTGCTCAAACAAAATAATATTTTGGCCCAACATTTACCAATTGTAGATATTTTTTATGACAATCAAGCATTAGAGCAAGCCATAGGGCAAATTAATCAGTGTAGTAGTGCATTATTTATTTCACCTAGTGCCATTGATGGCCTAAGCACTCGTTTGATGCATTTAAAACCTGAATTAAAGTTAATTACTAGCGGGGTTGCGAGTGCTAAGTTATTAATGGAGTATAATTCTGGTGTAAATGTAATCTATCCTGAGCATGGTAGTGGAGTTGCAGAGCTAATAATTGAATCTAAATTAGCCAATTTGGGTAAAATTGCTTTAATTGGCGGTGATAATTTAAACGCAAGATTAGCCAAATATTTAGAACAAAAGAAAATTCAATATCAATTTATTAATTTATATCAAAGAATTAATTGTGGATTATCCAATTTACCATTACTTGAAGGGTTAATGTGTCGACAAGACATTCGTGGAATTGTAATTACTAGTTGTCAAATTGGTGACTTTTTGCTGGAATGTGCTGTTAAATCTCCGATAATTTTAGAGTGCTTACAAAGCACACGACTAATTACAATTCATCCGCAAATTACTTTAACCTTGCGTAAATACGGATTAAGTAATATTTATGAATGTGTTACAGCAGAAAATTTAGCCATAATGGCTGTTATAGAAGGTCTAGAGAATGAGCGAAATTGAGAATATCACAACTAGTAATCAAAGTATAAATACACAAAATAAGCCCATCAGAAAGTCTGGTGGTGCAAAGTTTGCCACATTGCTCTCGTTATTATCTCTAGCTGGGTGCGGTTACTTGGCCTATGCTGGTATTTGGGGTAATTACGGTATGCTACAGCAAATGAAAGTGAATAATACGCAAAATGAGCGATTTGTTCATTTACAAATTGCTAATGCTAAATTAGAGCAACGTATAGCACAATTGGAGAGTCAACAATTGAGCATGAGTGAAGAAATTCGTAATGTGGCTCCCACACAAACGAATTTATTAATATACCAATTAAATAGTTTAATTAATGGAGCAAATCAGAGTTTAATTTTGTATCACGATTATGTAGCAGCCATAAAATTATTAAATTATGCAAAGCAGGTTTTAAATTCTAGTGATAATCCATTATTCAGCCAACTTAAAGTAAATTTGACTTCTGATTTGGATAATTTGCAAGCACAAAATAATTTTGATACAACAATGTTGGCAACAGAGATTGATAACGGTTATCAACTAATTAGCCAATTAAATATAGTTGCTCCAGTTCAACCGACTACACCTTTATTAACTGATGATTCATTATGGCAAAAAGTAGTCAAAAATATTAAAGGTAGTTTGTTTGGTTTAGTCAAAGTGGTTAAGACTAACCCTAGTGCCAGTTCAGTTTTGGTACCAGAAAATGAAATGGTGTTAAGACAGCACTTACAATTAAATTTTATGAATGCTAAACAAGCATTGCTAACGCGAAATCAAGCACTATGGTCTGGGAGTCTTTTGGAGGCACAAACTATGTTACAACAATATTTTGTAGTCGATTTAGCCAATAAGAAATTAGCCGCTATCTTGGCGCAGTTACAAAAAGTTAATTTTAATGGAGCAAATTCTAATTTAGATTTAACCATGCAGGCTTTAGTGAAGCTTGAACAATTAAATGATGGGAAATAATTGTGAAATTATTTATTCGCATAACGATTTTATTTTTAATTGCGGTGGCCGTTGCTGGGTTTAGTCGGTTTAATACTGGATCAGTGAGCTTATTTTTGGGTAATTATGAAGCTATTTTTAGCTTGAATTTACTTTTAATAATTTGGTTAGTAAGCTTTGTTGTCGTATACTATTTATTACGTATTTATGTTAACTTACGTCGTCTGCCGAATAAAATTCAAAAAAGTCGTGCTCGTAATGCTTTAATTGGTAGTCGGATGCATTTAAATAATGCTGGATTACATTATTTTGAGGGCAAATACCGCAGTTGTTATGATTATGCCTTAAAGTCAATTAAGCGTGAAATTAACATAGATAATAAATTTTTAGCATATGTGATCGCATTTCGTGCTGCTAGTATTATGCATGATGATGAAAAAAAACTTAAGATTTCTGCGGAAATTAATAACTTTAGTAACCCCAAATGGAGTTTGGCTAAATATTTGGTTGTAGCCGAAAATTTATATGATGAACAACGCTTTGGTCAATGTATCGATAATTTGAATGCGGTTATTCAACTTGACCATCGACATGTTCCTGCGCGTAGAATATTATTAAAAGTTTACTTAAGATTAAATAATTATACTCAAGCGTATGATGTTTTGGCGTGGCTACTTAAATACGATAGCCTACACGAATCTCAAATGAAAAAATATAAAACTCAAGTAATAAGCGGTCTGTTTAAATCTTTAGTGACATTAAAAGAGCTTAAATATTATTACAATAAATTGGATCTTGATGAAAGACGTGATTTTTTATATGGTAAATTATATTTTGATGGTCTGTTGCGTTTAAACGAATACGAAACCACAATAGAATTCTTGTCCGCAAATTTAAATGTAGAAACGATGCAATTAATCTATAACGAAGCGATTTTTACGTTAAGCAAAAAGATTGTTGATCAAACAATGGTAAATAAATTAAAATCTATTGCTGAAAAAAGTTTTCAATTGAATCAAAATAATTATAATTTATTGTTAGCGCTTGGTATTTTAAGTTATCAGCAGCAGTTGTGGGATAGGTCACAAACATATTTAGAAGATAGCATTAAATTAAAACCAAGCTTAGATGCCTATCTGTTTCTAGGTTTAATTGCAGAAAAAACAAATAATAAACAATTGCTTTTGGAAAGCAACCAAAATTTAGTGACTAGTATCCGTAATTTGAATTAAGCGATTATGTTTTTAATCTTATAGTAGTTATTGTACTGTAATTTGTGATGACATAATCTTATCTTGAATGGGGATAATTTGCGTTAACCCTTAATTTATTTTTGTAAATGTAACTATGAAACCAAATATTCGTCAATCAAAAACTAAATTTGCTAAGCGTAATCGCGAAACTATTTTTCCAACTCGAGTTGCGAGCTTTATTAATGACAGCATTGCGATACTATTATTTGCAATAGCAATTATGATCGCATTGGCATTGGCCAGTCATTCCTTAAATGATAGCTGCTGGTCTAAAAGTATTGATTCACCAGTTGTGTACAATATGCTCGGTGTAATTGGAGCTTATTTATCCGATGTTTTGCTATATATTTTTGGTTATTCAGCATGGTGGCTTGTAATTGGTATTTTTTATATTGGGTTTTATAAAATAAATCGTCATAAAATTCCAACTGGAAATTGGTCACACATCAATCGTATCATTAGCTATATATTGTTAATTGCAACTTCTGCAAGTTTTGAGTATATTATATTTTTCCAAAATCCATCTAAATTACCAGATGGTTTTGGGGGAAGCTTTGGTTCTTTCGTTTTTAATTTATGCTACCACTTTATTGGTGAAATTGGCGTAACGATTATTAGCTTAGTTTTAGCAATTATTTGTCTATCGTTTTCTTTTAAAATTTCATGGCTTTTAATTGCTGAAAAGATTGGTGCAGGCATAGAGTTAATTTATATTGGCATAACAACTTTAGTCAGTCGTAAAGATGATGATGAATTAGAATCCAAAAAAGCTTTGGCACAAAGTCTTAATAACTCAATTATTAAGCGTGAAGTAGAGCTTGATGCTTTGGATGAAGAAGACGAAATTATTGATAAACCATTGCAAGAGAAATATAAAATTATTGAGTTGGATGCTTTGGATGAACTAGATACAGATGATAATCTGGAGTCATCGGTCGAGAAAAAAGACAAACCAGAGCATTCAGCATTTTCATTTACCAAAAAACTCTTTGGTCAAAAAAAACTAAGTAATGAACCAATAAAAGCTACAGATGCTCCTGATTTTGATTTAGATGTGCCAGTTTTTACTAATGATGAGATTGAGATAGAAGATAATGTGGTGGTTCAGAAAGAAGTAGAAACATCCCAACCTAAGCAAATCACTCCAAATTTTTATGATCTGCCAGTTGCCAACTCTAAGCTAGAAATTCCAAATGTGGTTGAAGTTAAGGAAGCTAAGGCCGTTGAGCCAGAACCAATTAAAGATACCGAAGCAATGGTGGCAATTATTGCTAAAGGTGCTGCAGCAAGGTTGTCTTCGATGTTGCATCCAGATAAAGTTCAGACAGTTGTATCAGATGGTGTGTTTCACTTGCCAAGTACTGCGTTATTGAATTTACCTAAAGCGCAGGTTGCTGGAGTTACACCAGATGTTATTGAATATGTTTCTAATCAAATTCAAAATACTTTGGCTGAATTTGGGATTGATGTTGCAATTAGCAATGTTGAGAGTGGTCCTGTAATTACGCGTTATGAGTTGGTGCCACCAAAAGGTGTGCGTGGCGATAAGATTGCCAGTTACAGTAAAGAAATCGCGCGCTCATTGGCATTAAACAATATTCGTATTTTGGAAAATATTCCTGGTAAAAACTCAATGGGAATTGAAGTTCCTAATGTAAAACGTCAAGTTATTTATTTGAAAGAAATTTTTGATTCCGTAGTTTATCATAACAATAATAGTTTATTAACTTTAGCGTTGGGTAAGGATATTGCTGGTGAAGTAATTGTCACTGACTTGGCTAAAATGCCACATTTATTAGTTGCCGGTACGACTGGTTCTGGAAAATCAGTTGCGGTAAATGCGATGATTTTATCGATTTTATTTAATGCACGACCTGATCAAGTTAAGTTCATTATGATTGATCCCAAAATGGTTGAATTATCATTTTATGAAGGTATTCCGCATTTATTGGCACCAGTTGTTACCGACATGTCGCAAGCCGCCAATGCCTTGAAGTGGGCTGTTGGTGAAATGGAAAATCGTTACAAAATTATGGCCAAAATGGGTACTAAGAACATTATTGGCTTCAATCAAAAAATTGAGGCAGCAATTGATGATGGTAAGCCATTATTAAATCCATATAGTGTTGATCTTAAAGATCCTGAACAATTAAACAAATGGCCGTATATTGTTATTATTATTGATGAATTGGCTGATTTAATGATGGTGGCTGGGAAGAAAATTGAGCAATATATTGCACGAATTGCTCAAAAAGCCCGTGCAGTTGGAATACATTTGATTGTGGCAACACAGCGTCCATCGGTAGATGTAATTACTGGTTTGATTAAAGCTAACATTCCAGCACGGATTTCATTCCAAGTCTCAAGTAAAATTGACTCTCGCACCATCTTGGATCAAATGGGGGCAGAAACTTTGCTTGGTCAGGGAGATATGCTGTCATTAAATCCTGGCTCTGGTTTTCCACGCCGAATTCATGGTGCTTTTGTTAATGACGATGAGCTAAATAAAGTTGTAGATTATCTTAAGTCACAAGGCGAGCCTGATTATAATGAAGAAATTTTAACTGGAGCCAGTGATATTGTGATACCTGGTTTTGAAGATGATAGCAATACAGACAATAATAGCATTGAAAAAGATACTGTTTTCGATCAAGCTGTGAAATTTATTATTGAGTCAAAACGTTGTTCAATCAGTTCTTTACAAACTCAATTTGGAATTGGTTATAATAAAGCTGCACGCATTATGAATCACCTTGAGAAAATTGGCATGGTGCGAAGAACCGATCGCGGAGGTTTTGAATTATTGAACCAAAATATATTATAATAATAGAATTAATAATTTTGTTCAGATTTATATTTATGATAAAAGTTAGTTGTAGTGATGGCATGATTTGGGAGTATGTGTATGGATGAAGTATTATCGACTGAGTTGTTTTATGGCATGATTTTATCTGGTGCAAAACAAGTTATACATAATGAAAATGAATTGAATCAGCTGAATGTTTTTCCCGTAGCTGATCGTGATACAGGAACTAATTTAGCCACGATGATGCGTTATATTGTAGACAATCTTTCAATAACCAAAGACACACAAGAATTGCTTCATCAACTGTCACAGCATGGCTTAGTTGGCAGTTGTGGTAATTCTGGATTAATTTTTTCCCAATTTTTTTATGGTTTAACTCAACATCATGTTGCTGAAAAAACCAAAGTAAAACTACATGATTTTGTTGAAATGATTACTCATGGTTATACTAGTGCTTATAACTCAGTAAGTAATCCTAAACCTGGAACAATTCTAACCGTTATGGAGCAGTGGGTTGTTGGATTTCGTGAGAATTTAAAGAGTACGCAGCTAAATCTAGTTGATGGTTTTAAATCTAGCGTTTCGCACGCACAATCTGCGCTAAAAAATACCATGAATCAACTTGAAGTTTTGAAATTAAATCAAGTGGTGGATGCTGGCGCACAAGGTTTTGTTAATTTCATTGAAGGTATGTTAAAGTTTGTAAGCGTTAGTAAAGAGCAACGCGCTTTAATTTTGGCCGAACAAAGTGTAGCAGGTGCGTTGGTACAATTAAGTCATGAGTTTGAAGATGTAACCGAATTCCCAAATTTTCGCTATTGCTTTGAGACGGTAGTTCGTTCTAAAGATGAAAATGCGCTTGATGTGCATAAAGCTACACTGGATAAAATGGGTGATAGTATGGTAATTGGGCGTGGTTCACAATTACTTAAATTACATATTCATACGAATCAACCAGAAGAAGTTACACAGTTATTGGCTGGCATTGGTGATGTTTTGTATCAAAAAATTGATGATATGGTTTTGCAATATAACATCGCTAATTTGCCGCTTAAATCTAAAGTTGCGATCGTGGCGGATACGATGGCAGATATTCCACTAGAAATAATTCAAGCTCATAATATTTATCGAATTCCATTGCAGGTTAAAATTAATGGTAATTCATTTTTGGACAAAGTTTCAATTAGTCCACAACAAACTTTTAATTATTTAAGTAATTTAGAAAATCGAATTGGAACCGCCGCACCATCTGCTGCAATTGTTGCTCGTACGTTTCATTTTTTACAACAATACTATGATTCGATTATTGTAATTCCAGTTGGTAAAGCCTTGAGTTCAACATATGATGTGATGGTTAATCAGTCGCATAAATATAAAGATAAGCTAATTAGTGTCCTGGATTCTAAAATGAATTCTGCGCCATTAGGATTACTGGTGGCTTATGCCAATCAATTAGCAGAAGCTGACACCAGTCATGAAGAAATTATGGTTAAACTTGAGGCTGCGAGTAAAGAGGCTAATGTTTTAATTATGCTTAATTCTTTAGATGGCCTAATTCGTTCAGGTAGATTGTCAAAATCAATGGGATTTATTGGTAAATTGCTACGTTTGAAACCATTGCTGCATATAGATCCACAAACGAACAAACCTAAAGTTATTGGTGCAGCATTTTCGCGAGCTGGTGCTTGGAAAAAACTTACTAAATTATTAGATGATTTACGAATGCAAAATAAACTGAAATCAATTGCGGTAGTTCATTCTGATAGCTCAGAGAATGGTAAAGTGTTTGGTAATTATATTACGAATCAAACTGGTCTGAAGCCGTTATATATAACGAGTGCGTCTAGTGTTTCGGCCATTCATACGGACAAAGATAGTTTTACGATTGGCTATATTAATCAGACAATCAAATTGTAACTATACTATCCCACAATTTATATGTGGGATTTTTATATATGTAACAAGCGTTTTAAAAAGTAACTTTTATCGTGTTTAGTTGTGTATAATCTTGGATGATTAATGCAGCGCACAATTTTGATTAACTTAGTATGTGGTGGTATATGACGAATTTTAGAATTTTTGTAGAGAAACAATTAAAATATAATGTTGAAGCAAAGCAGTTTTTATCGAGTTTAAATCAAAACTTAAATTTGAACTTGAAATCTCTACGTATAATAAATATTTATGATGTATTTAACATTACCACTGAGGAGTTGGAATTAGCCAAATATGTGGTATTTGCTGAACCAAGCGTGGATGTTTTAAGCACACAAGCTGAAAAGCTATTAACAAATACGTGGTTTGCGATTGAACCTTTGCCAGGGCAGTACGATCAACGTGCAGATTCTGCGCTGCAAGCACTAAATTTATTAGCTATAAATGCTCCTGATTTAGCTGTAAAAACTGGTAAATTATTGATTTTCTCTGAAGAGTTAAATTCAGATCAGCTAGAACAAATTAAGCGTTATTATATTAATCCACTTGAAATGTGTGCTAAAGATTTAAATGTGTTACAGGCTGATCTTCAAGCTAACAACTTTGCTACTGTACCAATTTATACTGAATTTAATCAACTTGATGCAAGTAAATTAGCTGACTTTAGATCTAACCATAGTTTGGCAATGACCAACGCAGATTTATGTTGTGTTCAAGATTATTTTAAGCAAATTGAGCAGCGTAATCCTACAGAAACTGAAATTAAAGTTTTAGATACATATTGGTCTGATCATTGTCGCCATACTACTTTCGAAACTCATTTGACGGATATAACTATTCAGCAAGGTATGTATCAAAATTTGTTTAATGATACCTTGGCTAACTATTTGACCAGTCGTGAAATAGTACATGCCGAAAAGCTGGAATCTAAACCAATTACCTTAATGGATTTAGCCACAATTTGTGGGAAACAACTCAAAAAACAGGGTAAATTAACTTTGGTTGAAGAAACTGATGAAATTAATGCCTGTTCATTAATTGTTGAGATTGAAGTTGACTCACAACCACAAAAGTGGTCGCTCCAATTTAAAAATGAGACCCATAATCATCCAACTGAAATCGAACCTTATGGTGGTGCATCAACTTGTGTCGGTGGTGCGATTCGTGATCCACTCTCTGGGCGTTCATATGTTTATCAGGCAATGCGAATTAGTGGTGCCGCAGATCCATTAGAATCAATTAAAGATACTTTAGTGGGTAAATTGCCACAAAAAACAATCACAGTTAAAGCAGCTCATGGCTTTTCAAGCTATGGCAACCAAATTGGTCTAGCCACAACTCATGTTCGTGAAATTTATCATCCAGGCTACAAAGCTAAGCGGATGGAAGTTGGCATGGTAGTTGCTGCAGCTCCCTATGTCAATATTCGTCGCGAGCAACCTTGTGCTGGTGACGTGATTATTTTGCTTGGTGGAAAAACTGGTCGTGATGGATGTGGTGGTGCAACTGGATCCTCTAAAGAACATGATGTTAATTCTGCAGCACAGTGTGGAGCGGAAGTACAAAAAGGTAATCCAGTTGTTGAGCGTAAAATTCAACGTTTATTTAGAAATCCTGAAGTTACACGCTTAATTAAAAAATGTAATGACTTTGGTGCTGGTGGTGTTTCGGTTGCAATCGGTGAATTGGCTGAAGGTGTGACAATTGATTTAGATCTAGTTCCAACTAAATATAATGGTTTAACTGGAACTGAATTAGCTATTTCTGAGTCACAAGAACGTATGGCGGTTGTCGTTAGCCAATCAGATGCTGCCAAATTTATTGAGTTAGCGGTTACTGAAAATTTAGATGCTGTAGTAGTTGCCAAAGTAACTACTGAATTACGCATGGTTATGCTTTATCGCGGTGCTAAAATTGTTGATTTATCGCGCGAGTTTTTGAATACCAATGGTGCTAAATCCTATGCCCAAATTGAGTTAGGTGCTCCTACGGAAAATAGATATAATTTTAGAACTACTTTAAAATCTGATTTTGCCACACAGTATCAAGAGTTATTACAAAATTTAAATATTTGTTCACAACAAGGTTTAGTAGATGCTTTTGATGCAACAATTGGAGCTAGCACAGTCTTAATGCCTTTTGGTGGCAAATATCAGTTATCTCCAACACAAGTTTCGGTACAAAAATTACCAATTTTAACTGGGCAAAGTAATGCTGCTAGTATTGCCAGCTTTGGGTTTGATCCATACTTATCTAGTTGGTCACCTTTTCATGGTGCATTTTATGCTGTAGTTGATTCGGTAGCTAAAATTGTTGCAGCTGGCGGCGAGCATCATAAGATTTATTTTTCATTCCAAGAGTATTTTGAGCGTTTAGGTAATGATGCAGTTAAATGGGGTAAGCCATTTGCGGCGTTGCTTGGTGCCTATCATGCACAACAAGGTTTTGAATTGGCTGCAATAGGTGGCAAGGATTCAATGAGTGGAACTTTTAATGATTTACATGTACCACCAACGTTAATTTCATTTGCAGTTGCGCCATGTGATGCACGACAAATTATTAGTCCAGAGTTAAAGTCTACATCCAAATACATTTATGTTTATTTGCCACAGCAAGACAAGTACCAGATTTTAGATTTGACAAAATTGCGCGCTGATTATATGCAAATTAGTGAATTAATTCATCGTGGTCAAATTAATGCCGCTCGTGCAATTGGTGCTGGCGGAATAGCCGAGGCTTTATTCTTAATGGCATGCGGTAATAAAATTGGCTTAGATATTCAACCCAATGATATAGATTTATTTAAAGCTTACTATGGTGGTTTAGTTGTTGCTAGTGAAACTGAATTACAGTTTGCTGAATTAAAATTAATTGCAATTATTAATAACACAGAACAGATTAGTTACCAAGAACAGAGTTTAGATCTGGATGATTTGATTCAAATTTGGCAAGCAAAATTAGCTCCAGTTTTTCCATTGACAACTCCTGTGGAGAATATTGAATTAGATTTTCCACAGATTACTACTGTAGTTAATAATGCCATGTCTATTAAGTCGGCACAGAAATTTGCTCAACCACGGGTAATTATTCCCGTGTTCCCAGGCACGAATTGTGAGTATGATAGTTTACGAGCTTTTGAGCGTGCTGGTGCTGATGCGCATAGTTTGGTTTTTAATAATTTATCACCACAAAAGATTAGCGAATCCTTGGATGCGTTGGCGCAAGCAATTAATAATTCACAAATACTAATGTTGCCTGGCGGTTTTAGTGCTGGTGATGAGCCTGATGGTTCGGCTAAATTTATTGCAACCATCTTGCGTAATGGACAAATTAAAGATGCTGTACATGGATTATTAGCGCGTGATGGTCTAATTTTAGGTGTTTGTAATGGTTTTCAAGCCTTGATTAAATCTGGCTTGTTGCCTTATGGTGAGATTTGTGATTTAAATGATCAAGCACCAACGTTAACTTATAATTTAATTGGTCGTCATATTTCACGCGTTGTACCAACTAAGGTTGTAAATAATCAATCACCATGGTTAAGTTCATTTGAGATTGGTGAAGTTAAACAAGTTGCTATGTCACATGGTGAAGGACGGTTAATTATGCGTCCAGAGTTATGCCGTGAATTATTACAAAATGGGCAAATTGCCTGCCAGTATAGTGATTTAGATGGAGTGGCAACGCTAGATCCATATTTTAACCCTAATGGCTCAGATTATGCAATTGAAGCATTAACATCTTTAGACGGCAGAATTTTGGGCAAAATGGGGCATTCTGAGCGTATGGGTGATAATTTATATAAAAATATTGCCGGTGATAAACAACAAGATATATTTACTAATGGCGTTAATTACTTTAAATAATTAAAGAGCTTATAACATTATATGGCAAAATTTTGAATATAAATATTACTGAAAATATAAACATAATGATTATAGAAATTATGAAATATGAATAAAGTATTAAAAGTACTTGATAAGATTAATAATCATGTAAATAAATTAAATCAGAAATACTCCGAGAGTAATCGTAAAGGTAAATTCAGTATTGTTTTTCGAGGTCACTCGAATAAAGCGTTTATATTATCACCAACGTTATTTCGTAAAGTATCTGGAGATGAAAATAAATTTAAATATCATGTAGGTAAAGAACATATTCTAATAAATGAGTATATAAAGAAGTTTCCTGAATTTAGTTCTCAACCCAGAATGAATGTTCTTGCAGATATGCAGCATTATGGGTTGCCAACTAGGTTATTAGATTGGACGCGAAATCCATTAGTAGCTCTATATTTTGCCTGTAGTGGTGTAGGACAGAAAACACAGGATGGTAGTATATTATGCCAAGTAAAAGATTTTCACTTATCACCACAAAACAATCTGGAAGTAGCTGAGCTTTTGTCTAAAATAGCTAGTCATGATAGCAGACATTTTTCTAGAAATACTAATGATTTAGTTGATTTTGATCATAAAAATCTTAAAGAGTTAGTTTATTTATATGTGTCAAATTTTAATATTATTTCAAGTTTATATGGTGCATTTAAGATTCCAGACTCTGATCCCATTAAATCATTAATAAAAATTGATAATCAGTCTTTTAGTATTTTAGATCAATGTTTGGATTGCTTTAATGACGACGTAACTCAAAATCAATTCATAAATTTTATGCAGGTTTTATATAGTCCATATTGCTTTATTGATGCTCCATCGATCAATTCAAGAATTATTGCTCAGCAAGGATTATTTCAAATTTTTGCTGGTAAGCATTATGATGGGTATGATGGAAAAAGTTATAAAGTATCATTAGGGCAAGAATATAAAATAAACGAATCTGAACAAATTATTATTTCAGCAGAGGATAAAATGGAAATTTTATCGACGTTAGATAAGCAGTTTAATATTAATAAGTCAACGCTGTATTTGAAAGATAAGCAACAAATTGTCGATGAGCTTAAATTAGAGCTCAAAATATTAAATTAAGATTATACATTAATAATGTGTGATTTTAAAATATGGTAGATTATTTTAAAGTTTAAATAAATAGATACGGTGATGAATTATCAAGTTATTGAAACAATCATAAATAAACAATCATAAATTAATCAATTTACAAAGAAAGGTACAATCATGCAAAAACGTGATTTTCTATATGAAGGTAAAGCCAAACAAGTTTATATGACGGATAATCCAGATTTGATTATTATTCGCTATAAAGACGATGCAACGGCATTTAATAATTTAAAAAAAGGCACGATTCAGGACAAAGGAATCATGAACAATCAAATTACCACGCGTCTATTTGATTTATTACACGAGAATGGGATTAAAACTCATTTTCATCATCGCCTCAACGAACGTGAGCAATTATGTGATCGCGTCAATATCATTCCTTTGGAAGTAATTACCCGCAATTTAATTGCTGGCTCAATGGCTAAGCGTTTAAATATTGTTGAGGGAACTAAACCAACTAATTTGGTAATGGAATTATCTTATAAGGATGATGCACTTGGTGATCCACTAATTAATGATCATCATGCGGTTGCTTTAGGTGTGGTTACTTATGCTGAACTAGAAGAAATTTATCGTCAAACCATGCATATTAACCAAGTATTACAACAGTTTTTTGCCGCACGTAATTTGATTTTAGTCGATTTTAAAATTGAATTTGGTAAAAATTCACGTGGTGAAATTGTCTTGGCTGATGAAATTAGTCCAGATACTTGCCGTTTGTGGGATAGTATTACACAAGAAAAATTAGATAAAGACCGCTTCCGTCGTGACTTAGGTGGCGTTGAAGAAGCTTATTCTGAAGTATTAAAGAGGTTAGCTAATTAAGCTATGCAAAATAAAACCATTAAAATTCATCCGATTCATAATCTGTTAAACACAGTTCCAGCTAATCATAAGATGGAAGAAGAATGTGGTGTTTTTGCGATGTATGATACGAAGCAAATCGATAGTGTTGCTTACGCTGCGTATTGTGGATTGTTTGCTTTACAACATCGCGGTCAAGAAAGTGCTGGTATTACAGTCGCCAATTTTGGACATTTGGAAACTATTAAAGGTATGGGTCTAGTTAATGAAGTCTTTAACGTTGACGAACTAGCACATAAAATTGGAAATGCAGTAATTGGTCATGTACGTTATTCAACTACTGGCAGTTCTAACTTAGCTAATGCACAACCATTATTTGCGCAGTCAGTGATGGGTGCCATTGCTTTGGCACATAATGGAAATTTGGTTAATGCTAATCAATTACGCTATGAGCTTGAATTAGATGGCGCAATTTTTCAAACCAGCAGTGACAGTGAAGTAATCCTGAATTTGTTGGCAAAAAGGGCAAAGCTTGGTTTGGAAAAAGCAATTAGTGATACGTGTACTACGATTCGCGGTGCATTTGCCTTGGTGATGATGATTGGTAATAAATTAATCGCGGTACGTGATCCATTGGGAATTCGTCCATTATGTTTGGGTAAAATTCGTGGCACTGAAACGCATGTTTTAGCTTCGGAGAGTTGCGCACTAGATATCGTTGGAGCCGATTTAGTTCGTGACATTGATCCTGGTGAAATGTTAATAATTGATGAAACAGGCTTGAGGTCATTTAAATATGCGCCAACCAATGAGCGTGCTTCATGTTCATTTGAATATATTTACTTTTCTCGTCCAGACAGTGTATTAGATGGTTTAGATGTTTACCACGTGCGTGAATCTGCAGGGCGTTATTTAGCACACCAAAAGCCTGTTTCTGCCGATGTCGTGGTTGGTGTGCCTGATTCGGGAATTGTTGCTGCAATTGGTTATTCAGAAGAAAGCGGCATCCAATATTCGATGGGTTTAGTCCGTAGTAAGTATATGGGGCGTAGTTTTATTCTACCAAGTCAAAGCTTACGTGAACAGGCGGTTAAGCTTAAGTTAAATCCAATGCGCAAAGTTATCGCTGGTAAACGAGTGGTCTTAGTTGATGATTCGTTGGTGCGTGGAACTACTGCTAAAAAATTGATTAAATTACTCCGTGAGGCTGGTGCTACTGAAGTTCATTTCCGTTTAGCGTCACCAATGGTACGTAGCGAATGCTATTTCGGTGTAGATATTTCGAGCAAAGAAGAGTTAATTGCGAGTAGAATGAGCGTTGACGAGATTTGTCGTGAAATTGGTGCAGATAGTTTAGATTTTTTATCAATTACTAATCAACGCAAAATTTTGGGAGGCGAACAATTTTGTGAGGGTTGCTTCACTTCAACTTACCCAATTAAAGATATTGAAAATCATCAAGAGGATAAATGTTAAATGATTACGTATAAAACAGCTGGTGTGGACAAAGAAGAAGGTTATAAAAGTGTTGGTTTAATCAAAGATATGGTTAAACGAACATATTCTAAAAATGTATTGACAGAATTAGGTAGTTTTGGTGCATTATATGAATTGGGCAAATATGACAACCCTGTTTTGGTATCTGGTACGGATGGTGTTGGTACTAAATTAAAGATCGCATTTGCCTTAAACAAATATGACACGATTGGAATTGATTGTGTGGCAATGTGTGTCAATGATATTTTGTGCCATGGTGCAAAGCCATTGTTTTTCTTGGATTATTTAGCTTGTGGTAAATTAGATGCTGAAGTTGCGGCACAAATCGTCTTTGGTGTTACTGAAGGTTGTATGCAATCAACTGCGGCTTTAGTCGGTGGTGAAACTGCTGAGATGCCTGGCTTTTATCAGCCTGGTGAATATGATATCGCTGGTTTTGCGGTTGGGGTGGTTGAAAAAGCTAAAGTAATTACTGGTGACAAAATTCAAGCTGGTGATACGATTATTGCTTTGCCATCAAGTGGCTTACATAGTAATGGATTTTCTTTGGTACGTCGTTTAATTACTGATATGAGTGTCGAGTTTGAAGGTAAGCCAATTGGTGAAACTTTGCTTACACCAACCAAGATTTATGTGAAACCAGTTTTGGCCGCATTAGAGCAATTTGCCATTAACGGAATGGCGCATATTACTGGTGGTGGATTATATGAAAATGTTCCACGAATTATTCCAGATGGTTTATGTGCTGCAATTGATAGCAGTAAAATTGAAGCTTTGCCAATTTTTAATTTATTAGAAACTTTAGGTGTTGCTCGTGAAGAAATGTTTGGCACATTTAATATGGGCGTTGGTTTCATTTTGGTAGTTAGTCCAGAATTAGCTACTGGAGTTATGACTGTGTTAAGTGAACACGGTGAAAATCCACGCATAATTGGTTCAATTACTACTGGTGCCGAAAAAATATGCCTAAGCTAGTAGTTTTAGTTTCAGGCGGCGGCAGTAATTTGCAAGCTATTTTGGATGCGGTCGCAACTGGTGAAATTCAATCCCAAGTTGCCGCCGTAATTGCCGATCGTGATTGTTATGGTTTAGAGCGCGCACGACAAGCTGGAATCCCTGCTTATCTGTTAGATCGTAAACTACATCGTAGTGATTTATCAGAAGAGATTGCAAAATTAATTCCTGTTGATTGCGATTTAATCGTTTTAGCTGGATTTTTGTCAATTTTAAATGCTAAATTTATTCAAAAGTGGCCAAATAAGATTATTAATATTCACCCATCACTATTACCAAAACACGGTGGTGCTGGGATGTGGGGGCTGAAAGTACACCAATCTGCTTTGGACGCTGGTGATAGCGAATCAGGTTGCACAGTACATTACGTGAGTGAAGAAATTGACGGTGGTGCAATTATTGCCCAGCATGCGGTGGCTATTGCTGCTGATGATTCAGCGGAAAGCTTACAGCAGAAAGTTTTGCATTTTGAGCATCAATTATTAGTTGCAGTTATTGCCAAGTTGTTAGCTTAATTTAATAGAGTGAAAGTTTATGGTTAAACGCTTTTTGAATATAACTTTTCTGGCTGCATTATGCATGACAAAAGTTTTTGCAGTTAATGGTTATACTACAATTGAAAGTAGCGTAACTATTTACTCAGAATATTATTATAATCAATTATCCACGTTTAAGGGAACTATTATTTTTGAAAATGGCAGTGGTACTACAACTGATGAATGGACGCAAAATAAAGAATTTCTTAATTGTGTAATGAAAGCTGGTTCAATTTTTATGTATGACCGTAATGGTTTGGGTCGCAGTCCAGCAGATTTAAATACTTCTGTAGCGAATCCAATCACAGCGCAGTTGGTCAATCATAAATTAATTAAGCTTCTTGAAGAAAATAAAATTCCGCAACCATATTTGGTTGTAGGTCATTCTTATGGTGGATTATATGCAGATTATTTTGCGCGTAAATATTCAAAACTAGTACATGCTGTTTTATTGATAGATCCTGCTCCAAGTAATTTTCAGTATTCTGAAAAAGTTATGCGTAGTCAAAATATTGAAAGTTGGAGTAAATTCTCAAACGAAGAGTTATATACTAAATATAGTTATGCTAATGCGAATAAATTACATATGACTACTTCTGCAGAAATTTATTATCAATTATTAGGTTCGGAAAAAACTAAACAGCAATTAAATAGCTTAGCCAAATTATCTAATAACATTCCAATTGTTATCATTTCATCTTTGCAAATGGAAAGTGCTGATATAATCAAAGGAAAATGGTTAGATCAGCAAAAGTCATATTTAAACTTGAATCCATATAGTAAAGTAATTACTGTTGATAGTGGTCATTTTATTCAACTTGAACAACCAAAGCTAGTATGTGACCAAATTATAAACCTTATAAATGTAACCGATTAAATTTGGTATTAAATAGTAAAGTAATAAGTTAAGTTATTGTCTGAAGGACAAAATCAGATAATCTTGATTTAGCTAAAGCAATGATTTTTATCAGCTGACTGAGTTTGCAAAATGCATTCTATTATTGCTTTACTACGATGAAAAACCAGCTGCAACAGCGATGATTTATTGCGATAGTAAGTTTGTGGCTGGTATTTATGCGATGTCAACCAAAACTGAGTTTCGACGTAAAGGTCTTGGGAGAGCTGCAATTAATGCGTGTATTGAATTAGCCAAACGGCAGCAATTAGAGTATGCTGTTTTGTATGCTTCTGTAGATGGTGAGGCACTTTATAATCAACTTGGTTTTGAATCATCTCAAATATGGCATGAGTATCATTTTGCTGCAGATTTTACAATTTAATTATTTATTCTAAAAGGATTTAGTATGTTAAAAAGAGCTTTAATTAGTGTTTATGATAAACAAGGAATCGCTGAGTTCGCTCAGTTTTTATTGTCACAAGGTGTTGAATTAATTTCAACAGGTGGTACTTACAAGTTTTTAAAACAACAAGGTATGGCAGTTACAGAAGTTAGTGAAGTAACTGATTTCGAAGAGATGTTAGATGGTCGCGTAAAAACATTGCATCCTAAAATTCATGGTGGTATTTTAGCTGTGCGTGATAATCCTGAACATATGCAGGCAATTGCAAATAGCAAAATTGAAACCATTGATATGGTGATTGTAAATTTATATCCGTTCTTTGATGAAGTGGTGAAAGATATTTCATTTGAAGAAAAAGTAGAGTTTATTGATATTGGCGGTCCAACTATGTTACGTTCGGCAGCCAAAGCTTTTAAAGACGTAATTGTGATTAGTGATGTCACGGATTATGCTGTAGTTCAGCAGGAATTACAAAGTACTCAGCAGGTAACTATCGCAACACGTAAAAAATTGGCTGGTAAGGTTTTTAATTTAACTTCCGCATATGATGCTGCAATCAGTAATTTTTTACTAGCAGATGAAGATTTCCCACAATATTTAAGTATGTCATATCAAAAAATGACTGATTTGCGTTATGGTGAAAACCCACATCAAGGTGCCGCATATTATGTTGCGACAACTGCAAATGGAATTTTAAAAGATTACGATCAATTACATGGTAAAGAGTTATCATTTAATAATATTCGTGATATGGATTTAGCTTGGAAAGTAGTTGCTGAGTTTGATGAAGTAGCCGCATGTGGGGTTAAACATTCGACACCTTGTGGTGTTGCAACCGCAAGTACCTTATTTGATGCTTATAATAAAATGCATGCAAGTGACCCAGTTTCAATTTTTGGTGGAATCGTTGCAATTAATCGTGAGGTTGATCTAATTACGGCACAGGAGTTAAATAAAACATTCTTGGAAATTGTAATGGCACCGAGCTTCAGTAAAGATGCATTAGTAGAATTACAAACCAAGAAAAATTTACGGGTTATTCAAATTAATACGGTTCATGCTCAAGGTAAACTTGAGTACGTAACTGTTGATGGCGGTATTTTGGTGCAAGAACGTGATTGTGATTTTGCAGATGGTTTAAAAGTGGTAACCAAAAATACACCAAGTGATGCAGATATGCAAGATCTAGAGATGGCAATGAAGGTTGTTAAGCATGTTAAGTCAAATGCAATTGTAGTGGCTAAAAATGGTGTAGCTAAAGGTATTGGAGCAGGGCAAACTAATCGGATTTGGGCGACGACTCAAGCGATTGAGCGGGCTAAAGATGGCGGCGTGTTAGCATCAGATGCATTCTTCCCGTTTAGGGATTGTGTCGATGAATGTGCTAAAGCTGGAATTAAAGCAATTATTCAACCAGGTGGTTCATTACGTGATCAAGAGTCAATTGATGCTTGTGATGAACACGGTATTGCGATGATTTTTAGTGGAATTCGTCACTTTAAGCATTAATTTATATTATTGTTCTATAAATTGAATAAAGTAAAGTGCCTTAATTAAGGCACTTTATTTACATCAACATTAAATTTTCTATTTATCTAGAGAATAAAATGTCACTCTTTAAATATTAGTTTATAGTGGAATAACTGCGATAACTTCAACTTCAACTAATACATCACGTGGTAAACGAGCTACTTCAACACACGAACGAGCCGGTAAATTACGATCAAAATAGCTTGCATAAACTTCATTAAAGGCAGCAAAGTTATTCATATCTGATAAAAAACAAGTAGTTTTAATCAAACGAGTCATATCAGAACCAGCTTCAATTAAAATTGCCTCAACATTTTTCATTACTTGGTGTGTTTGAGTTTTGATATCGTCACCAGCTAAAACACCATCTTTGGTCAAAGGGATTTGTCCAGATGTGTAAATTAAGTTTCCGTGTTGGTTAGCTTGAACATAAGGACCAATTGCTTGTGGCGCAAATGGAGTGTTAATTGCTTTCATAATCTTCCTTCTAAAGTTAAAATAACAAAGTCTACAGACATAATTATACCCTACAATTAAATATTATCACGAATAGTTCTAAAGTGTTTAAATAAGCTTTTATATTCGAGGTTTTTGTGATAGGATAATGACTGTTGACTTCATAGTTTAAATTAGTGAAAATAATTATGCTTATTCATTTGTGAGATTTTTAGTACTCATGATCTGTTTAATATCCTGGCATTATTTATTATAATCAAAAATTAAAATATTTTAAATAGTTATATTAGCGAACAAATTCTTAATTCATTTAAATTATAAACTTTAGGGGATAGTATGCGCAAAATTAGCCTTGTTTTACTAACTGCAGGTTTTATGCAATTTGCAATGGCCGCTGATGATATTACAGTTTTGGTATTAAATGATTTTCATGGTCAAGTGCAACCTAACAATTCAATGGTTGGAGCGAGTAAAATTAGCAGCTTTATTCAAAAATATCGTTTAGATCATCCAAATACGGTTGTAGTCCTAGCTGGAGATAATTATCAAGGCACTGCCATTTCAAATATTTCTTTGGGTCAAGTGGATAATGAGTTTTTTAATCATATTGGTGTAAAGTATTCAGCAATTGGTAATCATGACTTTGACTATGGTCAGGCTGTTTTTGAGTCATGGACACATTTTAACCAATTTCCATTTTTGGCAGCAAACGTTATTGACAGTAGTGGATCTATTTTTAAATATGCCGCCCCATATGGTCAAATGAGCTTACCGAGTGGCAAAAAAATTGCATTTATTGGCCTGGCAACATTGGAAACTCCTGATACTACAGCTATAAATAATATTCAAGGACTTACATTTACCAATCCAGCGCGTGCAGCAAATGAATGGGTTAAATTCCTAAACTCCTCTGCGAATACTTTAGGTCAGCCTGATACGATTGTGTTATTAACGCATATTCCTAGTCAGCAAGAATCTGGTGGGAAAATTTATTATGATAAAAATACAAAACTTGGTACAAGTGAAATAAACTATGTGACTAAGAAGGTTAATGGAATTAGTGCAGTCTTATCAGGGCATAGCCATATGAAAGTCGATGGGTTTTTAAATGGTGTTGCTGTAGTGCAGGGTGCAAGTCAAGGTAAAGATATTAGCGTTCTACATTATGATTGTCATACTCAAAGTGTATGTAAGGTTACGCCTGAAGTAATTGATTTGTCTGTTGCAACTAAAGATTTGGCAAATGATCCAGTAGTGGATAAAATTATTGATAAATATTATCAACAAAATAAAATTTTATTAAATCAGGTTGTTGGAACATCTACTCAGATTTTAAGTAATATGCCAGTAAGTGGTTTATATAATATTAATTTAACTTACACCATTGCAGATATAATGCGTAAAACTACTCATAGTGATATTGGGGTGCAAAATACTTATGGTATTCGTCGTAGTTTGCCAAGTGGTGACATTACGTATAGTATGATATATGAAGCTATGCCATTTGATAATACTGTAACCACATTAAAAATCTCTGGAAAATATTTACGTGAATTAATAGAACATAGTTTGCCTGCTGGAAAAACTCAGTTGGCGGTTTTTGCTGGTGTAGATTTACAACTAACTGCAAATGGTAAAATTAAACAAATTTTAATTAATGGGAAGGAACTTGATCCAAAACATGTTTACTCGTTAGCAACAATTAACTTTTTAGTTAACGGTGGTGATGGATTTAATTTCAATTATGCTACTGACGTAAAAGATACAAATATTCCAGTACGCGAATTTATTAAGCAAAGTTGGTCAAAAGATGGTGTTGTAGTACCAAATAATTGGCAAAGTATCACTATTAAACCATAATAAATTTTAAAGGTAGTTTCTGTGGCAAAAATATCATTTCTAAATGGTGAGTTTATTGAACATAGTAAAGCAATGGTCCATATTGACGATAGGGCTATGCAATTTGCTGACAGTATATACGAAGTTACATTAGTTCACAATAATAAATTGATCGATGGTGAATTACATTGGCAGCGACTCATAAACTCATTAGAAAAAATGAAAATACGAATTAATTATACAGTTAAACAATTAGATGATTTTGCACAGCAACTAATTAGGCAAAATGATATAGTGACTGGCAGTTTATATGTACAAATTACTCGAGGTGTTGCACCACGCAATCAATTGCTGCCTGAGAACATTAAACCAACGGTCATCATGACAATTAGTGAGTTTAAATTACCAGTTGCGGAGATATTAGATAAAGCCGTTAAAACAATTTCACAGCCAGATATACGTTGGCAAATGTGTGATGTAAAATCTACGGGTTTATTGATTGGTAGTTTATACAAGCAAAAGGCAGCTGACGCAAATTGTGATGATGTGATCATGTTAAGAGATAATGTAGTTACGGAGTGCTGTTTTTCTAATATTTTTATTGTAAAAAATCAGCAATTAATTACGCATCCATTAGATAATCATATTTTAGCTGGAATTACACGTCATCGTATCATTGAATTGACCAAACAAATAGATATTAAAGTGATCGAGCGTAAATTTAAATTTGATGAATTACTTGAGGCGGATGAAGTATTTTCAAGTAGTACAACTACTTTTGTACGTCCAATTCATATTGTCGATAACCAAATGATTAAAGATGGAGCAACTGGTAGAGTCACTAGGGAATTATTTAATAGTTATTTAAAATTTGTACAATCCACGTAATATTAATTTCTTATACAATAATCTTATGATTGTGTTTGATATTGTTATGTATTTGACTTAGGCTAAGATTATTGTATATGAAATATATTTAAAATATGCCAAATATTTTACGACGTTGTGGCTTATGTGGTTGACTTTCTTGTGTGTGGGTTTCAATTGTTGTCTTTGATGAAATTACCTCTGCTTGAATTTGCCGTAAACGCATTATTTCTGCCTTTAAGGATTCCATGCTTAATTTATCTTCTGCATCTTTATCTTGTAGATTGTTGGTGTGAGACTCAATTTCTGTTTGTGGCGGCTTAGCGTAAATTGATAATTGTTCTTTGAGCTCACGATTTTCACGAGATAAAGCTTTTAACTCTGTGGCGGCGAGCAAAGTATTATATTTTTTTTCCCATTGAATTGCTTGATGACTTAGTAGCCGAATTTCTTGTTTATACTTATCAACTTCTGAAGTATCTAATTTTTGTTCTAATAATAATGTAGTGTTATCAAATTTACTTCGCAACCAATTGTATTCATCGTCCTGCTTTACCAATTGGCGCTTCAAGTTTGCCACTTGATATTCTAAATTTTCTATTTTTAGATCTTTAAGTGCTAATTCAAGCTCCAATTTGTGTTCTGAGTTATATGAATTAATTTTTTGTTGTGGGAAAACTCGGAAAAACTCGGAAAGCTCAATTTGTTTTATACCATCATTGACCTGTGTGCTAATTATACCTGTTTCAACATAATTTTTTTCAAAATCTTGGGGGTTAATTCCAGATTTCTCAATCGCCTCTTCAATTGATAGAAAATTTGACATCTATAATATACCTTTAGTTATTTATGTTCCAGTTGTCATTATAGCATTTTTTAAATTAGTATATTATGTTCGCAAAATAAGTTGAATAGTAATTACTGTATTGTAACTATTATATGATGAAATAATCCTTTATAAATTAAGGTTTTATACAGTTATAGTTGGGTGCGCTGCATTATTTACTTCGATAACTTTTAAGGTATAATATTGGCATTAAAAATAAATAATAAAGGCACTCAATTATGCAGACATATTCCCCAGAAATTATTGAAAAAGTTATAACACTCCTACATAATGAAATTATACCAGCAGAGGGTTGCACTGAGCCAATTGCAATTGCTTATGCAGCAGCTAAAGCTACCGAAGTTTTAGGCAGAAAACCTGAGCGAATGAATATTTATTGTTCTGGTAATATTATTAAAAATGTAAAAAGTGTTATAGTTCCAAACAGCGGTGGTATGGTTGGAATAGGTGTTTCGGCTGCAATGGGTGCATTTGCTGGTAATCCAGATAAAGAGTTAATGGTGATTTCAGATGCGACACCTGAAATGTTGCTTGAAGTAAAGGAGTTTCTTAGCAAAAAATCTATTCATATTCAACATGCACAAGTTAGTGATAAGCTATATATTCAAGTTAAAGTATTTGCTGGTGATGAGTCTGCAAGTGTTGAATTAAAAAAGCGTCACACCAATGTTACTGCAATTAAAAAAAATGATCAGGTTGTATTTCAGGCACCAGATGAAGAAAGCCAGACACAAATTGATCCAGCTAGTATTTTGTCAATTAAATTGATTTATGATTTAGCCAAATCAATTGATATTTCTTTATTTAAAGATCTCTTAGATGAAGTTATATCTTGTAATTCAGCTATTGCCACCGAGGGTTTAACTCATGATTATGGGGTAAATATTGGTCGTAACATTCAAAAAAGTATTCAAAATGGATTTTACGGCAATGATACGCGTAATAATTCTGCAAGTTTAGCTTCCGCTGGTAGTGATGCACGTATGGGTGGTAGTGCTATGCCTGTTATGACTACTGCTGGTAGTGGAAATATTGGTCTTACTGCATCTTTACCTGTGATTACATATTGTCGTGAGCGCAATAAATCAGATGAACAATTATATCGTGCTTTATTTTTTTCGCATTTAACTACAATACACATTAAAGCTAAAATTGGGCGTTTGTCTGCCTATTGTGGTCCAATGTGCGGATCTGCAGCAGTAGCTGGGGCAATTGGGTTGGTGAATGATTTTGATTTTCAAACAATATCAAATGCAATTATAAATACACTTGGTGGAGTTTCTGGGATTGTTTGTGATGGAGCAAATTCATCTTGCCCAATTAAAATTGCTAATGGAACTTATGCTGCTTATGATGGTATTGCTATGGCTGCCAATGGTAATGTGATTACCATTGGTGATGGTGTTGTTGGTCCAGATGTTGAACAAACTATTAACAATATTGCAGAAATGGCACAAAAGGGAATGGATGTAACTGATAAAGTTATTTTGGAAATTATGACTCGCGAATAACTCTAAATTTATTTTCTAAAGTGGCGTTATTTATTTTATAATAGCGCCTGTATTTTTGATTGTGGAAAAGTGTCTGAGTGGCCGAAGGTACTCCCTTGGAAAGGGAGCAGACGGTAAAACGTCTCGCGGGTTCGAATCCCGCCTTTTCCGCCAATGCGTTTTTATCTACCTCAATATTACCAGTCATTTCATAGCGAAACTCTTTAAAATCAACATATATGGAACATTTCTCAATTGTAATTAAATGTATTTAAGTGTACTTAACTGTATTTAATTGTACTTAGAATTGACCTAAAATTGACCTAAGATATTTTGAGTGTTTTTTACCGACATCTTGTTTGATAAACCGCGCATAGTTTTTATAAATCATTTCGCTATTAGTATGACCAACCATGCGATATAAAACTAAAGGACTGTTGCCAAATTGTAGCATCATACTTATGAACGTATGGCGCATTTGATATGGGTTGCGATATTTAATATTAGCTGCAGCTAATGTTGGTCTCCAATACCTTCCAAGATTATCTGGTTTGCTCCATATCTTCCCAGTTGGTGTTAAAAATACTCGTTCTTTATCTGACGTTATCTTATATTGTGCCAATAGAGCTTCTTTAGCAATTGGTGTCATTTCAACTAACCTTATTCCTGATTTAGTTTTAGGTGGCTTTAATTGCTTGTTTAATGTTTGACTTTTACTAACTGAAATAGTTTCCTCATTAAAATTTATATCTCCCCAATTTAATGCAAATATTTCACTAATTCTCATCCCAGTCCAAAAACCAAATTTGATAATATTAGCAATGCATTCGTGATTACAGTTATTATAGTTAGCGCAAAAATAAACTTCAACTTATGTTAATATACATCCTTATGAATGCATACTCCCAAGATCTAAGAAACAAGGTAATTGACCTTTATAAAACAGGTAACTATTCTAGAAAAGCAATAAGTAAGCTTTTGTCTATGTGTTATGCAACTATTTGCAGTTGGATAA
>JACCDG011857921.1_pt1 | contig 48969 bp, 47 predicted proteins | sample 7442471 | NCBI WGS metagenome assembly JACCDG01 (sample SAMN15323444, study PRJNA562643) | freshwater metagenome | isolation source: river surface water | place: USA:Blue River Watershed | collected 2017-08-17
TTACTTTGTATACCTTCTAGTGAACTCGTCACATTAACTGCTAAATAATCCTTTTTGTCTATATTGAGCGCTAAGTCAAATTTAGAATTGCCATAAATGGCATTATTATAGTCAAGCTTATAGTAATCTAACAAATATTTAGAGTCAAACTCACTGTTTAATAATATGTTTAAATTAGATTCTTTATAATCTATTTTGATTGGTGCTGGCTTGTTATTAAAATCTGCTAATAAATCTACTGATTTCACCGTGTGATCAGTAAAATCTAATGCCCCCTGTAAGTTAGTAAATAGCAGCGGTGTATCAAGAACATTGAGATTACATTTATTGAAAAATAGCTTACCATTTACTGCTACTTCATTTTTACCGCGGTGGGCGATCGGGATAATTAAGTTCAAATCTAAACCTATAGATCCATTTATGTTAGTGCTTTTGTTAATACCTGCAAGACTTTTCTTAAGAGGAGTAGTATCAATTAAATTTGCTAGATTTTCACCCTTTGAAGAAGTTTGTGCATGGATATAAAGATTATCCGATTCATCTTTACCCAAACCTTTTATCTGTGCAGCTAAAGACGAAATTTTGTTATTTTGTATCATTGCTCGATTGGAAACAATGCTGATATCGCGCCCCCTTAGAGTCAATATACCATCAAGATTTTCAAGTTTTGGCCATTCTGGGTGATATAATAAACGAGTATTTAAAATTTCTGCACGCAGAATAAATATACCTTCAGGTTTATCGTATTTAGGATCATAAGGGAAGCTATCATCGAAATACCCTCGGGTTAATATTCGACTACTACCTAATTTACCTGTTTGAATATTTTTTGTTAACCAAGTTCGAGTTTCTTCCCCAATAATAAAAGTGGGCAAGTTGCCGATAAAAGATTTTAGATCCGCATGACCAAAACTCAGGTCACTTTTTATATAAGTCCGCTCGTCTTTACCTGCTTTAATTATATGAGAATTAATAATAAATGCTGTGTCAGCAAATCGAGTTTTAAAATTAATAAGATCTAATTTAAATTTATCTTGATTAGAGAAATCATCGCCCTGATAAACTATTAGACCATCTATTTTCTCTAAGTTTATTTTATTATTTTGATCAAATTCAAAATAGATACTTGGTGAAGTAATGTGAGCCTCTATGGTTTTACCAAGATCAAAATGCTCAAAATCATCATTATTAATCTCACCCCATAATTTAATCTCTGTATTTGGGTCTATAGTTAATTTTTTCAAATTTTTTACTTTACTAGCAATAGCATCATGAATTACCAACAGTAACTCATGGTCATTAGCAGCAAGGTAAAATTTATGTGGTATCAGTTTGTTATTTTTATCTTTGCTATCTTTATTATATCTAATCGCTAATTCAATTTTTTCTCTTACCCTATTTTTAGCTTTATCATTATTTACTTTATAAGCTATACCGTAGAGATAATCACTATCACGTCTTTGAATTAATTTGGCTTCAGCGACTATAAAATCACTAATTAGAATATTTTTATTTTTGTTTTTATTAGTAGAAATAATAACTTCTATGTTTTTGAGCGTAACATTATCAACGTTAATCCAACCAAGATATTGATGATTTAATATATTGCTTAAATATTTCTTAATATTAAATTTATTAATATCTAAATCAACTAAATCCTTTTCTACAATTTGATTATTGATATAGATCTTACCGCCATTGATAAGTATTTTATCGAACCTAATTTTTAGGCTGAACAGGCTTTTTACAGGCTGAATTAATATTTCAAAATAACCAATATCTTTCATAGAAACTGTGGCTGGCGAACTATTACTTCGCGCGTGATTAGCTTGAATTTGAAAGGGTTGTTCAACCTGTTGACCTATGTTAACTCCGTATACCTTTGCGTATAATCTAAACCCACGCCAGTTAAATTTTATCTTAGAAAAAGCAATAGGCTTATCTATTGCTTTACTCAATTCAGAAGCAATTTCTTGTTTGTAATACGGTATAACCGTGATGGCAACAGCGCATGCCAGGTAAAATAAACCTATAGATATAAAGAATAAACATAGCGATCTATAAAGATGCTTTCTAATTTGAATATAAACGTTTCTAGTATTAAACATAACCTCTATCCTAGCATCATTTTTTTTTGCTGCCCAGAATATAATAGGTGTTTTACATAGAATGAGCTAAAGTTTAACGTTTATTTCTGAAAAAGTCTTTCAAGATAACTGAACAAGACTCTGTTAGAATCCCACCTTGGGTTAAAATTTGGTGATTAACAATATACAACTTAGATAAGTCTACTAAACCACCTAAAGCTCCTGTTTTAGGATCACTTGCACCATAATATAGCTTATTAATTCTACTATGAAGCAAAGCACCCAAACACATAATACAGGGCTCAAGGGTCACATAGAGATCACAATCAATCAGACGATAGTTTGCTAATTTTTGTGCAGCGTTACGGATAGCTACTATTTCTGCATGCGCACTTGGATCTTGAGAAGTGATACTGCAATTATAGCCAACTGCTACAAGCTCATTGTCTTTGACTATAACCGCTCCGACAGGAACTTCTCCTATGGACTGAGCGTATCGTGCTTGCTCTAAAGCAAGATTCATCCAATACTCAGGAGATTGATTCTGCATAGGAGAAAGTATTATTAAGGTAAGTCATCGACTTGTTTTTTACTCGGTAGTAAATCTGCTTTATTTAAGCCTAAAACTAGAGCAAATGCGCCTGCAACATAAATTGACGAGTAAGTACCAACGACAATACCTATAAATAAAGACAACGAGAAACCATGTAAAGTTGGTCCGCCAAAGATTAAAAGAGCAATCACAACCAGCATGGTCAAACCAGAGGTCATGATAGTTCTTGATAAGGTTTGATTTAAAGATAAATTTACTACTTCGTAAGGTGTTATTTTACGCAATCTTACAAAATTTTCTTTAACACGATCAAACACTACGATAGTATCATTCAAAGAATAGCCAATAACTGCTAACATCCCTGCTAAAGTCGTTAAATCAAATTCTACTTGGAAAAAAGAAAACAAACCTAAAATTACTATAGGATCATGCGCTAAAGCTACAGCAGCAGATATCGCAAAACGCATCTCAAAGCGCATAGCAATATATAACATAGTAGCAACTAAAGCTACTATAACTGCTAGGCTACCCTGCTCAGCTAATTCTCTACCGACTTGTGAACCCATAGCATCAACACGTCGTAACTGCACATTGGTTCCGTCTTTGGTTAATTCTTGAATAATATTAGCGGCAACAACTTTTTCATCAACACCTTCTCTTGAAGCCAATCTGATAATCACTTCTTTCGGTGAACCAAAGCTTTGAACAACAGCATCGTGATACCCAGCTGTTTTTAGGTTTTCACGTATTTTTGGTAAGGGCGCATCTTGAGTGTAACCAAGCTCAACGACTATTCCACCCGTAAAATCTAAACTCCAGTTGATCCCTTTAAAATATAAGCTAGCAAAAGAGACTGTAATCATCAGTAAAGATAAAATAGCTGTAATATTTTTTATCTTCAAGAAATCAATATTTGTTTTTTTTCTAAAAAATTCCATGATTAAATCCTAATATTAAATTCCAATAGATAGTTTCTTAAGTCTTTTTTCACCATAAAGCGCATTGACCACAGCTCGCGACCCTGTCACTGCTGTAAACATAGATGTCAGCAGCCCTAAGCTTAAAACTAATGCAAAGCCTTTTACCGCACCAGATCCTATGCTAAATAACACAATTGCAGCAATAAGCGTAGTCACATTTGAGTCAATAATAGTAGCAAATGCTTTTTCGTAGCCTGCTTTAATACTAGCTTGAATAGTTGTACCAGCTCTCATCTCTTCACGAATACGTTCGAAAATAAGAACGTTGGCATCGACTGCCATACCAAGGGTTAAAACTATACCAGCAATACCTGGCAAGGTCATCGTGACCCCAATAAGACTACAGATTGCCACCAAAATTACAAGGTTCATAAACAATGCTAAATCAGCGATTAAACCAAACACCCTATAATAAGCAGCCATAAAGACTAAAACAAACAACATACCATAGATTACTGAATTTATACCCATGGCAATATTTTCTTTACCTAAGCTAGGCCCAATTGTCCGCTCAGATATAATATGAACTGGTGCGGGTAATGCACCTGCTCTTAATAATAGCGCTAAATTTTTTGCTTCATTTATTGACTGCAAGCCTGTTATTTGGAAACGTTTACCTAACGCACTGTTGATTGTCGCAACGGATATTATTTCTTTTACTAATTCTTTGGTCACTTTTACCGTGCCATCAGCTTGTTGCTGCTCTTTAATACGAGTTTCAACATAAATAGTTGCCATTGGTTTACCTTGGTTTTCAAGAGTCACCTGGCTAAACTTTCTAATAAGAGTTGAGCTACCTCCTAAGGTTATCGACACCGAAGGACGACCGTTTTGCTGATCAAAATCTGCGTAAGCACCGATGATTGACTCACCAGTAATGATTACCTCATTCTTAACGGCTTCTTTAATGTTATTACCAGAATGCATAGCCATCAATGTATACCCAGCTGGAGCATAGTCACCATAATCTCTACCTGGATACGCTAAACGAAATTCAATGGTAGCTGTTTTACCAATGATTTCTTTAGCGCGTGCCGTATCTTGTATCCCAGGCAATTCGATAACAACTCGATTACTGCCCTGCCTTTGTACTATAGCTTCTGCTACGCCTAGTTCGTTCACCCTTTTACGTAGAGTTGCAATGCTTTGTTCCATTGCATAGCCCTTGATTCGAGCAAGCTCGATATCAGAAAACTTTGCTAATATTGCACCACCATCAGCGTCTTGTGTTTTGTTAATAATATAATTGGCAAATTGTTTTTTTAGGAAATCATAAGCTCTATCTAAATCTTCAACCGATTTAAAGCGTAAATAAATCTCACTATTATCTGAATTCGGACTGTTTTTAATTGAAATACCTCGGTAACGAATTTTTTCTTCACGTAATTGCTTACGGATTTCCTCGATATCACTATTTAAGTAATTTGATAATGCTGCCTGCGTATCCACTTCCATTAAAAAGTGGACGCCTCCTCTTAAGTCCAAACCTAGCTTCATCGGCGATGCGCCCAAGGCTGTAAGCCAACGAGGCGTTGATGGTGCTAAATTTAAAGCAACAATATAATCATCACCTAGTTTCTTTTTGATCAGAGTTTTAGCAGCTAATTGATCATCTGAATCGTTTAACCTAATCAATAAACCATTAGTTTGGTTAGAAATAGCTTTAAACGGAATTTTCCGGGATGTTAGAACTTCTTTTACTTGACTATGAATATTAGCCGAATCTTCTTGCGTTAACTCTTTGCCACCACTAGTAATAACCTGTATAGCATAATCTTCACCAAACAAATTGGGTAAAGAATAAATAACCCCAAACATTACTACAGCTAAAACTAGTAAATTCTTCCATAATGGGTATTTGTTCATATCATAATCCAATAATATATTTTATTTTTACTAAATGTTTTTTAAAGTACCTTTTGGAAGGATACTTTTAATATAAGATCTTTGCATTTTAATTTCGACATTATCAGCAATGCTTAAAACAATAAAGTCATCTTTGATTCTAATAATTTTACCCATCAAGCCTGAATAAGTAATAACCTCATCATTTTTATCAAGCTTGCTAAGAAGATTGGTTTGTTCTTTCTCTTTTTGCTGCTTAGGTCGAATAATTAAAAAATAAAATATTAAGAGAAACCCTCCCATCAAAAACAGCATAGAAAAGTTATTGGCTTGTTGAGCCGCACTATTGTCGACAGCAGCGTATACATTTTGAAACATTTACAACCTCGAAATTACTTCTTTGAATTCTAATCGGACCTTAATGAACTATTATATACAACTATATAAAAAAAATAATTATTATTTTTATCGATCATTATTATCACAGCGGATCAGCAACATTGCATCCCCATAAGAATAAAACTTATACTGATGCTCAATCGCCTGAGCATAACTGTTCTTGATATTCTCCATGCCTGCAAACGCGCTAACTAGCATCATTAATGTTGAACCTGGCAAATGAAAATTAGTAATTAATTTATCAACTAATTTAAATTTAAAACCCGGATAAATAAATATATCCGTTTCACCAATAAGACTAGCCTCTCTTAATTGCTCTGTATCAACTTCCAGGTCTTCTAAATCTTTAGCCAAGCTTTCCAAACATCTTAAGCTCGTAGTTCCAACAGCAATTATTTTATTATTTTTATTAAATAGTTTGTTATTTTTTTTAAGATTGATAATACTCTCTACAGTCTCTGGTTCAATACTATAGCTTTCACTATGCATTTTATGCTCAAGAATATTATCAACACGTACTGGCGCAAAAGTTCCAGAACCCACATGCAGAGTAATATATTTGATCTCGACGCCTTTGTTTTTGAGCTTAGTTAATAAATCTTGATCAAAATGTAGACCTGCGGTAGGTGCGGCTACCGCCCCATCATGCTTAGCAAAAACAGTCTGATAACGCATCGCATCCTCAGGCTTTAATGTTCTATCTATATAGGGCGGTAAAGGTAACTTGCCTATCTTTTGCATCAAGTCTAACCAGGTTATACTGCAGTCATTCAACTGGACTAAATAAATATTATTCCGCTTTTCTAAGACGGTAATGCTAGCAATACTAGTTTTACTATAAATATTCTCACCAGACTCTAGAGCATCAGCCTCTATTAGATTTATTACTAAATCTCTTTTCGGTGGTTTATTAGCTTTTATATAAACCAAAGCCTGGCGTTCGTTTACCACCCTTTCTAATAAAAACTCTATTTTAGCGCCGGTAGTCTTTACACCATAAAACCTAGCAGGAATAACTTTGGTGTTATTTAGAATAAGTAAATCACCAGGGTTTAAGAGTTTTTCTATATCTTTAAACGCCAAATGTTCGATATCTGTATTTTCAACAACCATTAAGCGACTATCAGTACGGTTTTTGGCCGGGAATTTGGCGATGAGCTCTGGGGGTAAATTATAAGTAAAGTCTGCTAATTGCATATTATTCAATATTTAGTAAGATAAGTACATTATAGAAATTATTTGCCTCGTAGTTTAACACACCAACTTCTCAAAGCAAGACTTAAGACATTTATCTAACCATTTAAGTTACTGTTTTCTTAAAACTTAAGTGGCTATTTACAAAAAAATTCTATGTTATAATCTAATGAGAATTAGCCACTTAAGTTGTAAAGAATAATCATGCAGCACCAATCCGAATTATATAATCACAAAGTTATAGAGCAATCTGTCCAAAAATATTGGGACGACAATAAATCATTTGAAGTTACTGAAGACCCAAGCAAAGAGAAATTTTATTGCCTATCCATGCTACCCTATCCGAGTGGTAACTTGCACATGGGACATGTTCGTAATTATAGCTTGAGTGATGTAATTGCTAGATTTTGGCGTATGAATAACAAAAATGTCCTTCACCCTATGGGCTGGGACGCTTTTGGTCTACCAGCTGAAAATGCAGCTATCCAAAAACAAGTACCCCCGCGCGATTGGACCTATCAAAATATTGCACAAATGCGTGAGCAATTAAAATCTATAGGCTTTGGTTTTGATTGGAGTCGAGAATTTGCTACCTGTGCACCGGAATACTATCACTGGGAACAATGGCTATTCACTAAATTATTTAAAAAGGGCCTAGCTTACCAGAAAAAAAGCGTGGTTAACTGGGATCCAGTAGACAATACCGTTTTAGCTAACGAGCAAGTAGTAGATGGCAAGGGTTGGCGCTCAGGTGCACCTATTGAACGTCGAGAAATTAATCAATGGTTCTTAAAAATTACAGATTACGCTGATGAATTATTAGACTGCCTTGATACTTTGACTGGCTGGCCAGAGCAAGTAAAAACGATGCAACGTAACTGGATTGGACGCTCAGAAGGCACCAATGTTGTATTCAAAGTTAGAGATGTCGATCAAGATCTCTCAGTCTACACTACTCGTATTGATACACTAATGGGCGTGAGTTTTATTGCCATTGCACCGATGCATCCATTAGCCCAACTTGCAGCTAAAAATAACCCTACCCTTGCTGAGTTCATAAAAAAAGCTAATCAGATAAAAGTTGCTGAAGCGGATCTTGCGACCATTGAGAAACAAGGAATGGCAACAAAATTTACCTGCACCCATCCAATAACTAAACAAGAAATCCCTGTATGGGTCTGTAACTATGTGATCATGGATTATGGCACAGGAGCAGTCATGGCAGTCCCTGCACATGATGAACGTGATTATGAGTTTGCCCGTAAATATAATATTACTTACTCAAGAGTAATTAAGGCTATTAATCCTGATCTTGATCATGATTTATCCGCAAAAGCTTTTACTGAATATGGCGTATTAATTAACTCAGATCAATTCGACGGCCTAGAATCAACTCTAGCTATTAGCGCCATTACTGAATATTTGCAGGAAAATAACTTAGGCGAAAAAACTACGCACTATCGCCTAAGAGATTGGGGCGTATCAAGACAAAGATATTGGGGAGCACCTATCCCGATTATCCATTGTGATATCTGTGGACCACAAGCTGTACCTGAACAAGAGCTTCCAGTAGTATTACCAACTAATGTTGAATTTAGCGGCACTAATTCGCCACTAAAATCATTACCTGAGTTTTACCAAACAACTTGCCCTCAGTGCAGCAAACCGGCTACACGTGAGACGGATACGTTTGATACATTTATGGAATCTTCTTGGTATTATGCAAAATACGCCTGTCCTAATCAAAATGAAAAAATGTTAGATCAACGCGTTAATTATTGGGGACAAGTTGATCAATATATTGGCGGTATAGAACACGCTATTATGCATTTATTATATGCCCGTTTTTATCATAAATTAATGCGCGATGAAGGCTTGTTAAATACTGATGAACCGTTTAAAAACTTACTTACCCAAGGCATGGTCTTAAAAGATGGCTCAAAAATGTCTAAATCAAAAGGCAACACCGTGTCACCTGTTGATTTAATCGAAAAATATGGCGCCGATACAGTCAGATTATTCAGCATGTTCGCAGCCCCACCAGAACAATCTTTAGAGTACTCTGATGCTGGCGTCGAGGGTTCTTATCGATTTCTGAAAAAATTATGGACATTGATTAATAATTACCTTAAGCAAGAATTTACTGCAGAAAATATAAATAATTTAGAACTTGCTGATATCCCTACTTACTTAAAAAACATTGAGCTTAACAGTGAACAAAAAAATATAAGGCTTAAAGCCCATAGTGTTTTACAAAAAACGACCGGAGATTATTCTACTAGATATGCTTTTAATACAGTTATCTCTGCTGTAATGGAATTAGTAAACTTATTGGGTAAATTTACTATTAATACTCAGCAAGATAATATAATTTATCTAGAAGCATTAAAAATAATAGTCTGCGTGCTTGCACCGATCACTCCTCATATTTGTCATGAATTGTGGTTTAAATTAAACCCAAACACTAATATTTCTATTATAGACACATCATGGCCACAACTTGATACTAATGCACTTAATGCAGAGACTATTAATGTCGTTGTGCAAGTAAATGGCAAAGTCAGAGCGAACTTGACTATGGACAATAATGCAGATAAAGCCAGCATACAATCTGCAGCTTTAAACAATACTAATGTACAAAAACATCTTGAAGGCTGTGAAATAAAGAAAATTATTGTTATACCTAATAAATTAATCAATATTGTTATATAAGTTATAAATATGATGCCTATTAAAGTAAGTTCGTTTAAACATAATTATGTATTTACTACTCTACTATTTATAACTTTACCGCTGATAACTTTATTACTAAGTTCTTGTGGTTTTGAACTACGTGGTTGGCACCATAGTAAATTAGACATCAGTAATCTAACTTTAGATTACCGTGGTGTTAGCCATACTAACTGGAATAACAAATTTATTAGTGGTCTTATTAGCAATTTACGTGCTAACAATATTAATGTCACACCTGTTGGATTCAATCACTCAGATACTAGCAGGACTTCAAGTAACTTAAAAACAAAAAATACTATTTATACTTTAGAAATAAGATCAGCTGAATATACTAAAAAAATTACATCAACTGGCAGCAATCAATTAGTCGCGCAATACAAATTGAACTTTGATGCAATTTTTAATATCTATAAAAAAAACAAGCTTCTTTTTGCTAATCAGCATATCAATGCCCAAAGGAATTATAATTATAAACAAAACCAAATTCTGGGCCTGGATTACGAAGAAGAGACGATTACTAATGATTTAATCCAAGAAGTGACCGATCGCATTATTAATCAATTGATAGTTGCGACTACTTAAATTTATGCAAATAAACCAGAATCAACTACCCAGCTATATTAATAATCAAAAAAAATATACTAACTTAGCTAACTTCTATTGGTTTAATAGTGAAGATAATTACTTACTTTTTGATGCAGGAAAACAAATCAAAGAACTTCTTGAACCCAAGGGCTTTAACCAAAGCTGTGAACGCATAGTTTTTCATATCGATAGTAGCACTGATTGGTTACTAATCCTCAACACTGTGCAAACACCAAGTTTATTTAACTTTAGTCAAAAACAAATATTAGAAATACACTTTATTGATAAAATAACCAGCGACGATCAACAGGAATTAATTAAAATAGCCAATATCCTCGAGACTAATAAAGACACACTCTGCATGGTGTTTTATCCTTATCGTCTGGAAAGCCAGGTTTTAAAACAAAAATGGATGGCAAGTCTTGATAGAACAGGCTTAATTATAACTATCTGGCCGCCGTCAATCAGCGAATACCCGAAACTATTAAATCGGTTGCTCCAACAGCATCAAATAACATTTGCTGATAATACAATTTTTGATTACTTTTGCCAAAAGACTATGTGCAACCCCATGGTCGCTGCACAAACTTTATATAAACTACAGCTACAAAATATAACGCAAATTAACCAAACAAATAAAGAATTATTTTTTACAACTTTATCAGAGCATGCTAATTATGATATCTTTGATTTGGTTAATTGTTATTTATCTGGAAATCTTAAACAAAGCTTAATTATTTTAAACATATTAAAAGAACAAGATACTGAGCCGTTATTAATTCTATGGGCATTACGTAAAGAATTATATATAGTCGGAGAAATATTAGAACAAGCTAAGCTTAGCCAGATCTCCCCACACCACGTCTTACAAAAATTAAATCTTTGGGCAAGCAAACAACAGGTCATATCAACCGCTTTAAGTAACTTTGATCTAAAATTAGTTTATAAGACTTTACAACGAATAGGTCAATTAGAAGTGTTACTTAAAACAGAGAATAATCCTGACTTTTTATGGCAGCAGATACAGGAGTTAGTATTGTTAAAAAGAGTGGCGATGATTGTAGCCTGATATTGATACTAAGACTAGGTAAATCAGACCACGACCTCAGTTAGTTTAACTGTAATTATTCCCACTATTTAAGCTAGAAATATTCATAATTTCGCCCTAAACTAAATTATGACTAATAAACGCCAATTTATTTTTTTTACCCTATTAATCTTTACCTTAGGGCAGATTGCAACTGATCTCTATATCCCCTCTCTAACTTATATAGCAAACTATTTTGACACCAATACCCACATGGTACAGCTGTCTATTACTGTTTATGTGGTAAGCGCTGCTATTTCACAACCTATCTATGGTATCGTCTCCGATGGATTTGGCAGAAAACCCGTATTATTTATAGGCACCATGATAGCCCTAATAGGCACTGTTCTCTGTATCTATACCACCACAATAATGGGTTTTTTAGTAGGTCGATTTATACAAGGACTAGGCGCTGGGGTAGGCACAACTGTCTGTCGAGCGATGATGCGTGATTTATTCACTGGACATGAGCTAATATTGACGAACTCACACTTAGCCGTTGCTAATATATCTTTACTAATCATAGCGCCAGTCCTAGGTGGCTATCTTTCACACTATATAAACTGGCATGCCTGCTTTGTTTTATTATTAATGATAGCGATTATTAATATTATTTCTATCTTATTTATTTTACCAGAAACTAGCACTAAACATAGTAAACGAAATTTGCATCCACATAGAATAAGAAAAAATATTAAAAGTTTACTTTCCTCACGCAATTTCCAAATTTATAGCTTTTGTGGGTTCCTTACTTTTGGTGGGGTCATTGCCTGGGCAACCGCAGGACCAATATTACTTACTAAGTATTATCATGTTAGCCCTGTGCAAATTGGTTGGATATATTTTATCGTTGGTCTGATGTATATCATAGGAAATATTTTTAACCGACGCCTAGTTTATAACATTGGTATAAATCACATGATATATACCGGCTTCAGTATACAACTATTCAATGGTCTAATATTAATTATTGTCTATTTATTACATATTCAAAATATTGTTGCCTTAGTTATTCCAGTCTGTTTTTATATGTTTGCAGCAAGTCTGATTGCGCCAAATGCAAGTGTTGGTGCAATTAATGACTTTACTAATATAGCTGGAACTGCATCAGCGCTACTCAGTACGATTCAAAGCATGGGAGCAATATTTTTTAGCTTTATTATAGCCATGAATCATTCACAAAATTTAATGTTGATAGCATCATGTTTCACTGGAATAGGTCTAGCAGCGCTAATAGCCAATTATTTATTTAACACCAATGATGACGAAGACTTTAAATCAAAATTTTTCGATAGTAACAACATAATAAAATAGAACAACTTAATCCTCGATTACTAGCAACAAAATCAATAACTATATTTATTCACTCTCCTGACTGCTGTATGCTCTGCTAGCTAGTAATATTATAGATGATATCCTTACGATTTGCAGGATCTAATACATCCCAACTTCTTAGCTTCACAGTACCTAATTGTTTATATTGTTTATTTGGACCGAACTTACAATTATGATCAGCTTCACATTGACCTTTATATTGCTTGATAAACTCATAAGACTGAAGAATATTTTGCCCCTTGTCAGCCTTATATTTCCAAAGATCTACACGCACTTGCTCGGCTAATGTTGCTAAAATAAAAAATGCCTCAAGGTTAAATAAGCTATAAGTCAACCCTTGAGCACGGGCAAGTTCATTTATCATTCTTCCATCAGATGAAATTTGTTTTGCTATTTTATCTTTAGTACTCATCAGACGTTTTTTTGCTTCTTCTTTTTTCCCTAGATATAAAGCTATACTCACCGCTTGCGCATCGTACCAAGTCGAATGATTGTTTTCGGTTGCGGCTTCCATTTTACCTGCAGGACTGGTTATTAACCATTTATAATAGCTCTCTAACCATTGGTTAAATTTATCCTGTTCATCTTGCGTTAAAGTACCCGTGTTAATAATAATAGGCATAACTGCTAAGATACTAATCATATAACGAAATTCAATTATTCCCGACTTTGTCCCGCCCTTTTCTTGAATATTGTCGTTACGCGGAGTGCATGAAGCTGAAAACTTCTTACTATTATGCGGTCCAGCAATAATTTGAGCATTATTCAAGTTCGGGTTCATTCGAGTTTTTGAATCAACAAACCAAACTCTGATTAATTCTGAAGATTTTTCAATATATTTTTTAGTGACATCGTCATTTTTATCATAAGCACGTGCTAATAAAACTACTGCTTGAGCTAATTCTTGAAACTTTGACGAATCGCCCTGCTTAACTAATAAATTATTACGCACACCATCTTGTCTATAGTAAAAATTATTAGGGTTTGGTTCTGGGCAACGCCACCAATATGGTGCAAAACTAACATAGTCTCGGGAATCTATACCCATTATAATATTATCACCTGTTCTTACAACACTTGGTGCCTCTAACTGTATTGCTTGCTCCACAGAAAAAACTTTAGCATAACAAGCAAGCATCAAAGAACATGTGCTCGTTATTACTATGAGAAATTTTATTATTTTTTTAACTTTTTTCATTTATTTTAATTATTATCAATTAGCTTTAAATCTACATTTTCTGGTCTAAAACCTATGCCTATAAGATAACCTGTTAATTTACTCAAAAAAGTAAATACGGACATTACTCGAAGAAAAAAAGGCGGTTTAAAATTTTCACTATTATCTAAAATTTTATAAATCAATTTTTTATGCATCATCATCTGCATTTTTTGCGTCATGACAGTAGGAAACATTCGTCTTTTTTGTACCAACGCCAAACTTTCATCTAAAACCAACCCTCTTCTTAAATCAGGTATCAATATATTACTTGTTGCAACTGCATCTTGAATAGCAAGATTAATTCCTACGCCACCAACGGGAGACATCGCATGCGCTGCGTCACCAATACACAACAAACCTTTTTTATACCAATGTTCTAAACGATTAACCTGTACTTCTAGTAATTTTATATCATCCCAGCATGTAAGCTCATCTACTCGATCAGCAAATAGTGGCCGAACCTGTACAATAACATCTTGAAATTTTTTTAAACCCATTTGTTGTAATTGGTTCAAATAACCTTTAGGTATAATATAAGCGCACTGCCAATATTCTTCTCGATTGATCATAACCATTAATTTACCCGGTGAAATATTGGCAAAAGTTTCTTTAGGATCATCGGGTTTACGTGAGATTCTAAACCATAACGCATCTATAGCGACACCTAAATTTTTGACATTAAGATTGGCTTGCTTGCGTACTGTAGAGTGCCTACCATCAGCACCAACTAATAATTTACTATTTATTGTTATAATCCCTGTAGGAGTTTTAACTAATGCACCAGTTACTTTATCATCATTATTTACTAAATCTATTAACTCAGCTTCCATCAATATTTTAAATCTAGGCAATTGCTTCGCTTTACTCACTAAAAAATTTAAAAAGTCCCATTGCGGCATCATGGCAATATAAGGTGTCTTAACTTTCAGGCTGCTTAGATCACCCATTGTAATCATTTCACCAAATACACTCATCGAGACTTTACTAATTTTTTGATGGGGTTGTTGCAAAAACTCATCGAGTAAACCAAGATCACTTATAATCTGTAATGTAGACGGGTGTACTGTATCGCCACGAAAATCTCGCAAAAAATCACTATGTTTTTCTAGAACTATGACATCTATACCCGCACGAGCTAATAAATAACCTAGCATGACACCAGCGGGGCCGCCGCCGGCGATACAGCATGTGGTAGAAAGTGAGTCTATAGAATCCATGAGCTTAGCTCTCGCGAGTTTTATGGTTATATTCAATATTAGCACGCAACTTTGGAGTCCGCGAAATTGCAAGTTGAGGGCCCGCGAAATTACAACTTGAAATTTTCGTAAAATTATAGAAAAAACTCATGTTTTTCAAATAGTTAAAATAATCACGACTAAAACGGAATGCGCGCCGTTTTAGTCTTGACTATTTCGGAATGTATGTCATAATAGTCATATGAAAAGAGCATTATTTGATAGCATTAAAACAGATTTAGATAATAAAATCATACTGTTAACTGGGCCAAGACAATCGGGTAAAACCACTTTAGCAAAATCTTTGGGTAATTCTTATGATTATCTCAATTATGATGTCGCAGAAGACAGACTCACATTAAAAGAAAAAAGCTGGGATCGTAATAAGTCCTTAGTCATTTTCGACGAACTGCATAAAATGGCTAAATGGAAAACTTTCTTAAAAGGAGTTTATGATAAAGAAGGTACCAAACCCAATATTCTCGTTACAGGCAGTGCTAAGCTCGACACTTTTAAAAAAGTTGGAGATTCATTAGCCGGTCGTTATTTTCAATTTCGTCTACACCCCATTGACCTAAAAGAAGCCTATACCTTTTGGCGAAATGATATTCCAGAAATTCTCGAACGCTTGCTAGAATGTGGTGGCTTTCCAGAGCCTTTTTTATCTGGCAGTAGAACGTACTATCAGCGCTGGCGACGTACCCATACCGACATTATTCTAAGACAAGATTTAATTGATACCCAAGCTGTTCGTGATATTAAATCAATCGAAACTCTTATTGAACTTCTTAAAAAACGTGTTGGTAGCACAATCTCCTATACTAATTTAGCGCGTGATTTAGAGTGTGATGCCAATACTGTAAAACGTTGGCTCAATATATTAGAAGAAATGTATATTATTTTCCGGGTTACTCCTTTTCATAAAAATATTGCGCGCAGTCTATTAAAAGAACCAAAATATTATTTTTATGATATAGGTCTTATCGATCCTGAAGATACTGGCGCTAAAATTGAAAACCTTGTTGCTTGTTCGTTACTAAAGCAATTGCATTGGCTAGAAGACACCACTGGTATAAATACAGCTTTACATTTTCTGCGAACAAAAGATGGCAAAGAACTCGATTTCTTGGTACGCGCAGGTAAAGAAAACACCATCATTGAAGTTAAATTAAAAGATGACAATCCAACGTCTGCTTTTGCACATTTCCAACAGTTTATCCCCAACGCTAAGTGTATCCAACTAGTCTTGGAATTAAAAAAAGAAAAGACTTTTGAACATGGTCTAGAAATTAGACAGTTGGGATCTTATCTGGCAAATCTATAATAGCTCTAAAACCTCAGAAAGATGATTAATCGTATGAACTTTCAAACCAGGAAACTCACCCTTTGGCAGATTTAATTTTGGTAGGATAGCCGTTTTAAAACCATGCTTCTGCGCTTCCTGCAATCTACTAGCTGCCGACTGAACAGGGCGCAATTCACCCCCAAGACCCAACTCACCCAATATAATAGTATCATTGGGTATTGGCCTATTTTTTAAGCTGGATACTACGGCACACGTAATAGCCAAATCCGCCGAAGTCTCGTTAATTTTTACCCCACCCACAACATTAATAAAAACATCTTGATCATAAGTAAAAATTCCACTGTGTCGATGCAAGACAGCTAAGCACATAATAAGCCTTGCATGCTCGATGCCTACACACACACGGCGTGGATTTCCTAAATGACTTTGATCAACTAGTGCCTGTACCTCGACCAATAATGGGCGCGTGCCTTCCCAGGATGCTGTAACTACACTACCTGCAGTAGGGTTTTCAGTCTTTTGTAAAAAAATAGCCGAAGGATTAGTGACAGCTTTGAGCCCCTTGTCACCCATTACAAATAAACCTAGTTCATTAACTGCACCAAATCTATTTTTTATAGCACGTAGAACACGATAACGACTGTCACCTTGGCCCTCAAAATATAATACTGTATCAACCATATGTTCTAAGACTCTTGGGCCAGCAATAGAACCTTCTTTGGTAACATGACCCACTAAAAATAAAGCAGTGCCTGTCTGTTTTGCATACTGTACCAACTGGGCAGCAGATTCACGAACTTGACTAACAGACCCCGGGGCTGATGTAACTTGCGAACAACAAATAGTCTGAATCGAATCAATAATAATAACCTTTGGCTGGATTTTACTAGCCTGAAGAATAATATTCTCCAGTTGGATTTCAGAAAATAGTTTTATTTTAGTATCGACTATATCTAAACGCGAACCACGTAATACTACTTGCCGTAACGACTCTTCACCAGTGACATACAAAACTTCTAAGTTTTTTGATAGGACATCTGCTGCTTGCAATAGTAGGGTAGACTTACCGATACCAGGATCACCGCCTATTAAAGTAACAGATCCCGTCACTAACCCACCGCCTAATACCCGGTCTAACTCGGATATACCGGTAGTAAATTTAATGCTCTCTTCTAAGTCTACTTCAGTAAAATTTTGTACCCTATTCTCATCGATTCCTGCATAGCCACGATAAGTATTTATATTATTACTCGTATTCTTAGCAGCTAATACTACCTCAGTGTAGCTATTCCAAGTTTGGCAGTCATTACATTGCCCCACCCACTTTGGCTGCTGAGCGCCACAGTGCTGGCATTCGTAAATCTTTTTAGCTTTAGATTTGGTTACTGACATAATTTTAATAATTTAAAATATCTTAGAGTATGTTAGAATATGGCGATTACAAGTTACATTAGGGTATATTATATGTCTACGCAAAAAGCAAAAGCAATTAAAACCGCTATTTCTCCTACAAGATCAGAAAATTACCCAGAATGGTACCAAGCCGTAATTAATGCTAGTGAATTAGCTGAAAATTCTCCTGTACGTGGCTGCATGGTTATCAAACCATGGGGTTATGCAATTTGGGAAAATATGCAACAAATTCTTGATGAGGCATTTAAACGCACTGGCCATGTTAATGCTTACTTTCCCCTACTTATACCACTTAGCTATCTTGAAAAAGAAGCAGAGCACGTCGAGGGCTTCGCTAAAGAATGCGCTATCGTTACTCATACGCGTCTAGAACTCCAAGATGGTAAGCTTGTACCAGTCTCTAAACTTGAAGAGCCTTTAATTATAAGGCCTACAAGTGAGACTATAATAGGTGAATGCTATTCTCGTTGGGTACAGTCGTATCGTGACTTACCAATTTTGATTAACCAATGGGCAAATGTCATGCGTTGGGAAATGCGTACGAGATTATTTTTACGTACATCTGAGTTCTTATGGCAAGAAGGCCATACGGTACATGCAACTGCTCAAGAAGCCCGTGATGAAACTTTGAAGATGCTTGATGTTTATGCAAACTTTGCTGAGCAAGTAATGGCTGTGCCAGTTATTAAGGGCGTGAAAACCCCTGATGAAAAATTCCCAGGTGCAGTTGACAGTTATACTATTGAAGCCATGATGCAAGACCATAAAGCTCTACAAGCAGGCACATCGCATTTCTTAGGACAAAATTTTGCCAAAGCTTCTAATATTAAATTTACTAGCAAAGAAGGGCAAGTAGAATACGCATGGACAACTTCTTGGGGTGTTTCCACTCGTTTAATTGGTGCTCTAATTATGACACACAGTGATGATGATGGTTTAGTCATGCCACCAAAATTAGCTCCTGTGCAAATTATTATTTTACCAATTTATAAAAATGATCAAGAAGATCAGAAAAAACAAGTTCTTGAATATTGTAATGAAATTAAAGTAGCATTAGAAGAACAAGTTTATAACCATCGTCAATTACGCGTCAAAATTGATAATCGTGAGATCAATGCGGGCGAGCGCACTTGGGATGCCATTAAAAAAGGCATCCCGATTAGAGTAGAAATTGGACCTCGAGATATTGCGGAAGATGCGGTGTTCGTGGGTCGCCGTGATTTATCGCCGAAAAAGAAAGTTAGTATCAACAAAGATGAATTTATCTCAAGCGCAGTAAAACAATTAGATGAAATTCATAATCATTTATTTGATCGGGCGTATTTATACCGCCATAGTCAAACTAAAGATATTGCAACGCGTGAAGAATTCGAAAAATTCTTTAGCACTGATAATGAAAACGCCGGTGGCTTTGCTGTATGTTTTAGTACTTATGGTGAAGCTATCAATGACATTATCAAACCTCTAAAAGTAACTCCTCGTTGTATTCCATTAAAAACATTCGAGGAACGCGGAAAATGTATCTTTACGGGAGCAGATGACTGCCAAAAAGTTATTTTTGCCAGATCATATTAATATTTCTTAAAATTTAATATGTTATAAGTTATATTCGAAACAATAAATAATACCGCTAACTCCTTGAAATATAATATTATCCGATAAAAATGAACGAATCAGTTTTAGAATTGCCTAAGCTCATATAAAGGCTTATGGCAAAAATAAAAGGAGAGGCGGTATGACCAAACTAAAAAACGCTAGTGATGTGAGTGATAGTAAGAGCGAGTTAGCTGGGGGGGCTCCACAAAATGGAAAACAAAGACCTCCAACTAGAACGGCCCGGATAAATGGTCAGTGGCTAACTGGTCCCAATCAAAAGGGTAAGGCTTTTGATCCATTCGCAGCTGGGGAGTTTGTGCCCGACAGCGACAATGACAATGGTTCTACGCAGAGTCCTCGTAAAAAGTCACGCTAATTAAATTTGCCAGGTTCTAAAAGCCTGGCAAGTACCTGTCTGCAACCAGTTTGACTGAGAATATTCAGCGTCCGCATCTACTATATGCAAAGAATAAGCATGCCGTGATCTACTAGAGTGATTATATTCGCTGTAATGGGGTACACGGCCATGCAATACAATTAAAGTTCCAGCTTTGACTTCTAGGGGTATAGCCTTAGACAAATCAAATGGACTTGTATCTAATATTTCCATATGAGTACTATTGTTGTGCCTGATTAATCTTTCACGTAAGGGGCTGAGATGTCCTCCAGGTATAGCCCATAAACAACCATTATCTCTATTAGCATCTTCCAGCGCAAACCAAAAACCTATACACGTCTCAGGCTCAGTGTATATAAAAGTACTATCTTGATGAAGATCGACTTGATTGCCAATTTTAGGTTGTTTAAGCAAATACATCGACTGCACAATTTGTGGCTTATTCATTCCTAATAGTAATGCAAGATCTCTAAATTCTTGTTGATAAGAAAAGTTTTCAAATACTAGATTTAAATCATGCAACGCATGCCCTATTTTATTAATCGCTTTATCAATAGTTTTATTCAAATTACCATTTTGATCAAAGGCATCTTTTTCATAGAATAGTTTAATCTTGCGAGCAGAATCAAAAAAATATTGTTCCTCAGTATGTCGCTGATTTCCCGTATCAAAGATAACTTTACTATCATCCAGTAAACTTGGATCATTAATGATGACTTGCTGCTCGGCAATTAATTGCCGGCAGGTGTCTGGCGAAATGAAGTCAGGAAGAATTAGATACCCTTGCTGATCAAAAGTTGATTTAAGTTCCGAACCAAATGTCATCGCTAGCCTCTAGGATAACCTGCTTTATAAACATTGTCTCCAACAGCAAAACGCACACCTGGGCATTCTCCATCACCATGACGACTTCTTACTTGAGAAGATGTTCTTAGCCTATATAAACCCGAGCTGACTGACGAATCTTGGGTAACCACTAAGGGAAAAAACGTTTGTGCAGTTTTATTAAGCGGTCTCTTAGTGACATCTATAGCATTTTCATCTTGATCGTCAAGATGAGTGGCAAGATATGGATGAAGATTACCTACAAACTCAGTAGCTGCTGTACCAAGTAACCCAAAAAATGACAAAAAATCTTTAAGTGTTTTAAGCATGTATACTCCTTTTTGTTCCATTGCTTATAGGTTATATCAATAGGACTATATATTGTCAATCCAAATAAATTTATCAATCAAAGATGTGCGTATACTAAGAAGGACCAGCTATAGTAATATAGCTGGTTTTAAAGAGTAATTAACTTTTGCCAGTTTTTAACATCGAAACATTAGAAATCTCACCATTATATAATTTTTTCAAATACTCATATTGATCTGGTAAAATTTTATTCAAGCGTACAGATTCAGCAGCAATTTCCTCTAGAGCTTTATTGCCTTTTTGCATAATATCATCTCTATAATGTAGTATAGGCATACTATGTTCAGGCAAGAAATCAACCCCTGCAAAGATACATTGATAACTGCTATTAGTCCAAAAATTTTCAAAGCGTGCAGCAAATGATGTATACAATTGCTGATCTCCTTGATGACTTTTTCTAATAGGGATACCTGCTTTCTGCCGGTCAAGAATTAGTTGTAGTGAGTCTGGTGTTTGCGTATCGTATTTATTAGCTTTCCAAAAAGCGGTGTCTTCACGCACGGCTGTTTTAAAATGCATAACAATAAAGTCTTTGACATCTTCTACCATGTAAGCAACTTTTTTATTGAACTTATCACGCAAGGCAGGATTAATTTCTTTACGCGGAAAATTTTTAACCAGCTGATATAAAGCCGCATATATAAAATATATTCCTGTTGATTCTAACGGCTCTAAGAAAGCACTCGATAGACCAATACTTACACAATTACCAACCCAACAACGTTGACGACGTCTTGATTGAAATTTTATATGGCGTGCATCGATACCTTCCGCACGCTTGCCAAAATAAGATCGTATCTCTTTTTCTGCTTCTTCCTGTGTCATAAATTGACTAGAATATACATAACCATTACCAGAACGATTAAATAATGGAATCTGCCACATCCAGCCTGCTTTCATAGCTTGTGATGTCGTATATGGCCTAATACCATCTCTTTCTGGGGTTTCTGGTATATTGAGCGCAACGGCTCTATCCGTTAATAAACTTTTATCAAAAGTAATAATTGGTTCTTTTAAGACTTGCTCTATTAAGAAGCCCGCGAAACCAGAACAGTCAATAAATAAATCAGCATAGTATTTTTTGCCTGATGTTTTACTCACAACACATTTGATATCACCGTTATGATGTAATTCTGCAGTAGCAAGATCATCAACGATATGTTTTACACCTCTTTTAGTAGACCAAGTTTTCAAAAAATTGGCTAATAACAGAGCATCAAAATGATATGCATAATGCTGTACTTGTGTACCGTCTAAAAGATTCGGTGATTTATTCTGATCGCATGCGAGCAATGAACTAAAACATGCATAGTCCATTGGAACTTTATAATTTTCTTCTAAATATTTTTTTATCCATACATGAGTTAAAGGCACATCATCAAAACTTGGAATTTCACCAAAGTTATGATAGTAATAGTCACCACCCTCTTCTATTGATTTACGCCAATTAGAAAACTTCACGCCCATTTTATAAGTAGCATTACATGGCTTCATCCATTCGCTTTCTGGTAAACCTAAACGGTCAAAAAATTCTGTTTTTATCGTAGGTACAGTTGCTTCGCCGACACCGATACGACCTATAGTCTCTGATTCTATGACAGTAATATTGCAATTAAAATTTAAAGATTTGGCTATATAAGAAGCAGCCATCCAACCAGCACTGCCACCACCGACAATAATAATATCTTTAATTATTTCATTATTTGCCATATTGATCCCCAATTTTTAAGATTAGTATAATTTTATATACTTTTGGTCAAGCATAGCATCGGTAAAAAAATGTTTCTGACAGTCTGGTAAGAGTCTGAAATATATATTGGATACAAAATCATTTGATCCGTAGACATAAAAATCAGCAATATTGAATAACTTATTATTATTGATTAATAATAAATTATTATGGATTTCTGCTAAATTATTTTTATCGTCAATTATCACCGGCTTATAAAGAATAGTTAAATCAAGACTATCTTTTTGTAACTCATTCACAAGATTACGAAAATAATCGTCTAAAATAAACTCTTCTTGCTTATAACCTAAGTAATACAAGTATAGTAGTACTTTGTTCTCCGATGAAGATTTTGCCTTATAATATGTTAGGTGATCAACAATAGACTTAATTGGTGATATTCCAAGGTTCTTACCAATAGCAATAACAATATTATTATTATCACGGTAATAAGCTTTACCTTCAGGTCCTGTTATTTCTATATTTTGGCCTAACTTTCTTTGAAAATAATTAAGGTTCTCGTTATTGTTACCATGAAACACTAATAATTGAATAACCCGACTGTCAGGCGAAGAGGCAATAGAATAAGGAAGCTTTTTATGCTCCAGACTAACAACAATATACTGACCAGCTTGAAAATCAAATGACTTAGTTGGGGTAAGAATGATTTCTGAAGTATTTTCACTTAAATTTTTTATTGACGTGACAACGCACGTGATATTATTGCTGTCCAATGCTAAATGGTTCCAAAATCCTTTTGTATCTGATCATTTATAGCGTAAAAAAATTTATAATTCTACATTATTATTCTATCTGATCAGGTAACCTATAACTTGTACTCCGACCGCCCCCGGCATTCTGAATAAATATTCCTCTTGCTTTTAAATCTTGAATATCACGCAACGCAGCATCATTTGAACATTTAGCCAACTTGGCATATTTAGATGTATTCATAAATCCTTTAAAATCACTTTCTAACATACGATTAACTATAAGGCACTGACGTTCATTAAATGGGTGCTCTTTGAACCTATCCCACAGCTGCGCTTTAAAAAATACATGAGTAAGAGTTGTTTCTGCATGAGATAGAGCACGATCTAAACAACCCAAAAACCATTCTAGCCATCCCGTGATATCTGGGGAAGCACGTTGCTGTTTTTCCAGCTGACCATAATAATCTTTGCGCTCAGATTCAATTTGAGTAGACAAGCTATAAAAACGCTCAGCTGCACCATCAGCACGGGCAAGTGCCATATCGCCAATTGCTCTGGCAATACGACCATTGCCATCTTCAAATGGATGGATGGTTACAAACCATAAATGCGCGATACCTACTTTTATTACTGGATCCAAATCTTCGCTATTGTTAAACCAGTCCAAAAACATTTGCATTTCATCTTCTAATCGATCCGCGTTTGGCGCTTCAAAGTGAATTTTCTCGCGGCCCATCGGACCTGATACCACTTGCATTGGCCCGGCTTCAATACTACGCCAATCGCCAACTGTAATACTATGCATACCACTACGGCCTGTTGGAAACAGAGCAGCATGCCAATCAAACAATCTTCTTTTTGTCAGGGGCTTTGAAAAATATTGAGTGGCATCTAACATCATCTCGACGACACCTTCAACAGCACGGCTAGATGGGATAAGACCCGCTATATTAATACCTAACCTGCGGGCTATTGATGAGCGAACTTCTTCAACATTTAATTTCTCACCTTCTATTGCTGAAGATTTGATGACATCGTCTGTTAATGTACTAAGATTGGCACCCTGCTTTAATTCAAACCCTAAGCTCGCTATACGTCCGAGCAAACGACCTTGACGATAACGTACTTGAGCCAGCTTAAAGGCAAGTAGTTCAGAATTCCAAGTAAATTTTGGCCAGTTTTTATATTCGTAGATCCACATATTATTCACCGCAGTATTTAAGGTGATTATAGGTCATATTCACCGCAAATGCCAAGATATTCGCCGCATAAAATGCGGTGAATATAGGACTTATTCACCGCAAATTATATAAAATCGTTTAATATCAGATAGTTATTACAGCCGCGCTGACGCGCGCGGCTCTGAAATTTTTAGAAAGATCTCGAAGGTACTGAGAAATTACAACTCATCCCAGCGCTTGTATAATTGCTCAAGCTCTTTTTTAATTTGAACCAGCTTACCTGTTACTGGGTCAGTAATAGCTTTATCTTGCTGATAAAACCCCGGCGCCAATGTTTGTTGTTGCAACTGATTACTTTCCTGCTCAAGTTCTTCTATTTGAGCTAGCAATAACTTAAGTTCTTTGGAGTTAACATCTGGATTAGTATTAGTACTAGTATTAGTTTTAACCTCTGGTTTTTTCACTTCAGGTTTTTTCACTTCAGGTTTTTTCACTTCAGGTTTTTTTACACTAATTGATTTTTTTATAACATTTGCACTTTGCGCAAGCCAATCATCATAATCACCAAAATACTCTTGCACAAACCCATCACCTTCAAATACGATGGTGCTAGTAACTACATTATTAATAAACTCACGGTCATGGCTGATTAATAATATAGTACCTGAATAATTCACTAATAAATCTTCTAATAACTCTAAAGTCTCTATATCTAAGTCATTAGTCGGCTCATCCAGAATTAATAAATTTGATGGCTTAGTGAATAATTTTGCAAGCAGTAAACGATTTCGTTCACCCCCAGATAAAGCAGTAATAGGACCATTAGCTCGCTCTGGTGTAAATAAGAAATCTTGTAAATAACCTATAACATGTTTGTCTTTTCCATTTACAGTGACTGTATTACTGCCACCTGAGACATTATCACGAACTGATAACTTTTCATCGAGAATAGCGCGGAACTGATCAAAATACGCAATCTCTAACTTTGTCCCATGTTCAACTGTTCCGGTATCAGGTTTTAATTGTTCTAATAAAATACTTATTAATGTCGTCTTACCAGCACCATTTGGGCCAATTATTCCTATTTTATCGCCGCGCATGATGACAGTAGAAAAATTTCTGATCACAGCTTTATTATCAAAACTTTTAGAAATATTTTCTGCGACTATCACCTGATGACCACTTTTCTCGCCAGCTTGTATAGACGCTCGAATGTTGCCCTTAACAGGTTGACGTTTAGCGCGTTGCTCACGGAGTTTTTTAAGAGCACGCACGCGACCTTCATTGCGTGTACGGCGAGCTTTGATTCCTTGTCTAATCCAAACTTCTTCATCAGCTAATTTTTTATCAAAGCGAGCGAATTCTAATTCTTGTGCATTTAAATATTCTTCTTTTTTTCTTAAAAAATTTTCATAATTACCTGGCCAGTCTAATAACACCGCTCGATCAAGCTCAACAATTCTGGTCGCTACTTTTCGTACAAATGCTCTATCATGACTAATAAATAATAAACTGGTTTTCCAATTGATTAATAAATTCTCTAACCATTTAATGCCTTCTATATCTAAATGGTTGGTAGGCTCATCTAAGAGCAAGAGATCAGGTTGCACAACTAGCGCTTTAGCTAACAGCACACGTCTTTTTCTGCCACCTGATAGACTTGAAAAAATTAATTCACCGTCTAATTCTAATTTAGAAAGAATATTTTCGATTTGATTTTGCGCACCCCATGCATTTTGCTGATCAATTTGATCTTGCACTTTTTGCATTTTCTCTAATGACTTATTACAACCATGTGAAGCTTTTTGCAGAAGATTATGATACTTAATCATTAAATCTCCCGCTTCCCCTAAACCCTTGGCAACAATTTCAAAAATGGTCAAATCGGCTATTTCGCTAGTAAACTCTTGCTCAAGCATACTTATTTTAATTGCGCTGTCACACTCTATAACCCCTGAATCAGGTTTTTGTAAACCGGTTATGAGCTTAAATAATGTCGATTTACCTGTACCATTGCGCCCAACGAGAGCAATCTTATCATTAGGTTGGATTACTAGGTTAACATTTTCCATCAAAGGAAATAAACCGAACTTTAAAGAAATATTACGCAGTCTTAACATAAGTAGATTTACCGAGATATTCAGATACTCATAGAATTTTTGATGGGCTTATAATATCATAAGTAAAATTAGGTAGATAATAGACAATTCAAAATGGCGTACAAATTCAAAAAAATTGGCATTATTGGGCGCGCATCTCGCCATAATACATCTGCAGGCCCCAACATAAGCAATACTCTAGATTCTGTTTGTGGCTTTTTAACTACTCATCAGCTTCCTGTGCTAATTGATTCAGAAACTGCAGAGCTCATGGCCAAACCAAAGTTCCCGATCGTCTCAAGAACACAAATTGGCGAAGAGTGTGATCTAGCCATTGTTGTAGGTGGAGATGGTAGTATTTTGAATGCCGCTCGCACGCTAGCTGATTATAATATTTCTGTTGTAGGCATTCACAGGGGTCGGTTAGGCTTCTTAACAGACATAGCGCCCGATAATATTAGTGCTAAACTTGTTAAAATTTTAAGTGGAGAATATATCCGACATGAGTTATGTCTATTACATGCCAACATCATAAATAATGGTAAAATTAAAACCACTATAGATGCAGTCAATGAAATCGTGGTCAATTCGGGTAGTGTTACCAAAATGATTGAGTTTGAAGTCTATATTGATGATCAATTTGTCTACTCGCAACGCTCTGATGGTTTAATTATTACTACTCCAACGGGCTCTACTGCCTATTCATTATCCGGCGGTGGACCAATACTAACCCCAGATATAAAAGCATTAGTACTAGTACCTATGTTTCCTCATAACTTAACATCGCGACCAATTGTTATACCCGATAAATCAAAAATTAGAATTGTACCGGTTACAGAAAGTTTAAATCCTGGTGTCAGTGGTGACGGTCAAGCAGTTGAACAATTGACAGAAGATGACATAGTAGAAGTCTATAAATCAAACAAAGTCCTGCACTTATTACATCCTAGCGATTATAATTATTATGAAACCTTAAGAACAAAACTCCATTGGGGCACAAAACCCGGTTACACTGAATAAATATTATTAATAATTGCACATATAACCATGGCCTATGCTACAAGAACTAATTATAGATAATCTTGCATTATTAAAACATATCCATATATCTTTCAATAAAGGCATGACTTGCCTCACTGGTGAGACTGGTGCTGGTAAATCAATCATGCTAGATGCCATTAACCTTGCTATGGGTGGCAAAGCCGAATCCAATTTACTAACGGGCCCAACAGCAAATGTTACTGCAAGCTTTCAATTAGACGGCACTAATTATCATAATAACGAAGCTTATCAATGGCTAAAAAATAATAATTTTATTGATGAAACTCGACAAAATACTAATATTCATACTTGTATTATTAATCGAAAGTTTCAAATAACTAAAGATACTGATAAAAAAATTATTAAATCAAAAGTTTTTATTAATAATATTCCGGCGAGCCTACAGCAATTGAAGCAACTAGGGCAATTGTTACTGTATATTCATGGCCAACATGAACATTTAAATTTACTAAAAGAAACTAATCAATTAAAAATACTCGATCATTATGGTCAACATAATGCTTTATCTCAAGACGTCTATAATCTTTATAATAGCTGGGCTAAATCTAAACAGTTACTAGAAACAGCCTTAGAAGAACAAACAAAATTTTTTGCCAGAAAACAATTATTAGAATTTCAAATTGCTGAACTAGCAAGCGCAGAATTAACTGTAGGTGAATGGATAGAGATTAATTCGCAATATCAATGGCTAGCTAATCAACAAGAATACATAGAAAAACTTAATCAAATAAGTTTCATCCTAAACGGCAGTACGAGTGAGACAGAGTGTGATCCTACTTCACCTAATTTAGTACAACAAGCAAACCAAGTAATTAATCTTTTAGCTAACATTAATTTTGAAAATAAGATTATTACTGATTTATCAGATTACATTAATCAAGCATCGATTAATATAAACGAAGCTAGTTTTGAGCTCCATAAATTTTTAAGCAAAGTAGAGAATGACCCACTCACTTTAGAAAGCTTAGACAAGCGCATATCTAAATTGCAAGATCTAGCTCGCAAGTACAAAACCACACCAGATAATCTGGCTAATTATTATGAACAATGTCAAGCTGAGTTCAAGCAACTGGAATCTCAAGAAGACATGATTAGCAATTTAAAAAATAATTTAGTCAAATTAGAGCAAGAATACAAAATAAAAGCGCAAAACTTGACCCTTAAGCGTCAAGATACAGGAATAAAACTCAGTGCTAGATTAACTGAATTATTGAAAACCTTGCGCCTAGAAGATGCTTTAGTATCAATTACTTTTAAAGCTAATAATAATACGGCTCCCGCCGCCCATGGTAATGAGATGTGTGAGTTTTTAATCAAAACAAATCGTGATCAAAATTTATCTAGTTTATCGTCAAGCGTTTCAGGTGGTGAATTATCACGTCTTGCCCTTGCTACACAAGTTGCGATTGCCGAAATTGAAGGCACTCCAAGTTTAATTTTTGATGAAGTAGATGTTGGCATTGGCGGTGGCACTGCGGAAATTGTCGGTAAATTATTACGCAAGATGGGTAATAACACCCAAGTAATGTGTATTACGCATTTAGCGCAAGTTGCATCACAAGCTGATCAGCATATCAGAGTTAGTAAATCGATTGTAAATAATACAACTCAAACAAATATTGAATATTTAAACAAACAAGAAAGAATAGCTGAGCTAGCTAGAATGATTGGTGGTTTGACTATTACTCCTCAAACTTTGCTTCATGCTCAAGAATTATTGGAAACTGCCGGCCACTAATCACCCTAATCACACCAATCTTAAGTTGTAATCTTGAAAACTCAGAGCATATAATAGCTGATAACCAAGAGTTTTTTCTTGGTTTTTTCAAGATATATACATATAAATGGAGTATTTATGGGATGTTTTATGAAAAATTTATTTAGCTCAATTGTTAAACTCAATGTAATTTCTTATGGTTTACTGCTGTCATCCGTAAGCTTTGCTTATGATCTACAGAATCATAATTGCGATCACTTAGCTGGTACTTGGACTGGTATAGGCACTTTAAAATGGTATAAATTTGACTGTAATTATTTATCTGTAGCTCAAGTTGGACAAGGTAACCCAGCCGTGGGTGAGGTTTCTGTCGCAAAAAGCTCCGGGCCATTTTTTTGCCCAAATATGTCTAACGCAATTGTCAAAGTTTCTTGCCAAGATGGTGTAGTCACATTAAAAGACGACAAAATTAATGTAGCAGGTGTATTATCATATGATGGTAATTTTGCCCAATTAAACGGAACTTTATTATCCAGAGTTAGAAATCATCCATTTACTCTTACCGTTAGTAAGACTAATTAAGCTGATCTAAATAGCTCATTAATTAATAATGAGCTATTTATTATTATACCCATTTTCATTAACGGCTAAGATATATTAGGACTAGGATATGCTGAGCACGAATCAGTATCTGGCATTTTATCCAGTATAGTAACGTCTATAGTCGTGTATATTCTCCAGCGCAGCGAGTCCTAAACTTCTGATTTTAATGATTAATTTTTTATTTTAGTTTTTTTTATTTGACACTTACTACAAATACCATACAAAGTCATATCATGATCTGTCAATTCAAAATCATTTTCTTTGGCAATCACACTTTGACGGCTTTCAATGACTTCGTCAACAAACTCCGCCACAAAACCACAGTCCACACAAACTAAATGATCATGATGTTCGTCATTTTGGAGTTCAAAAACGGAATGTTCATCATCAAATCTGAGTCGGGTAACCAAACCGGCTGCTTCAAATTGCGTTAATACTCGATAAACTGTAGCCAACCCCACATCTTCTGACTGGGCGAGTAATTGATGATATATTTCTTCAGCTGAAATATGTCTTTTTTCAGAATTTTCTAACAGTTGTAAAATTTTAAGCCTTGGTAAGGTAACTTTTAGCCCTGCTTTTTTTAAATGGTCATTATTCAAGATAAATTCCCTCTTATAATACAATTCGAATTAGTATATCATAGATACTGATTTAATATTTTTCCCCCAAACAAACATTATTATTAATCATCCTATGAAGATCAACTATAAACAAAGTACTAATTGCTGTTTAATCGCTCTCTTGCTTTGCCTTGCTGGCTGTAGTCAATCTACAAATGTTGCTAAAAATGACAAAATTGACATAGATTCTGACGAATATAGTTTAACCTCTAAAAAAAGCTACCAACAACGATTAACCAAATGGCTTCATCCACATAAAATAGACGTGCAACAAGGAAACGTGATTACGGCTGACATGCTAGAAAAATTGCATATTGGCATGACTAAACAACAAGTCAAATATTTATTAGGTACTTCTCTACTTTCTGAGTCTGCTTCTAAAAATCAATGGCTGTATGTATTTAATAATGCAACTGGCGGGGTGGTCAAAGAAGAACAGACTTTAATCTTGTCTTTTAACGAGGATGGAATGTTAGATGATATCAAAGAAGAAAAAGTCGTAGGCTAGGCACAATTAGGCAAACAGCGCCTGCCCTTATCCTATTACTTTAGAGCCTTTTTCTTAGCTCGTAGTCGTCTTGCCGCCATCGGATCAATAAGTAACGGTCTATAAATCTCAACTCTATCGAGTGGCTTTACTAAATCAGACAGTTGTTTGATTTCACTATAAATCCCCACTTGATTAACCGTTAAATCAATCTCAGGGTAATACTCTAATATCCCTGACTTCTTAATAACCTCCAGGACAGTATGTGTCACCAATGCATCTAAATCTACTTTAAATAGATGCTGATACTCTGACTTTGGGTATATTACTTCAACAATTTTAGTCATGGTTATAAGATAGATTTAAAAACGTTGTTATTATAACCAGTTTTTTCTATAATTGACTACTAATTTTAAGAAATACCATCATGGCTAAAAACAAGAAATCTGATTCGAATCCAAGCTCAACGATTATTTTGAATCGCAAGGCAAAATTTGAATACCACATTGAAAAAAGGTATGAAGCTGGCATCGTTCTAGAAGGCTGGGAAGTAAAGAGCTTGCGTGCTGGAAAAGTTCAATTAGTCGATAGTCACGTAATTCTTAAAAATCATGAAGCATTTCTGCTTGGAGCTTTAATTACTCCTCTATTGAGTGCCTCTACCCATATTAATCCAGACGCTCGTAGGACCAGAAAGTTGTTACTGCATCACGCTGAACTAGCTAAGTTGATTGGTAGCGTAGAACAAAAAGGTTTTACTCTAGTACCCCTTGCCATGTACTGGAAAAAAAATAAGGTAAAAATTGAAATTGCTTTAGTAAAGGGCAAAAAATTACACGACAAACGTGCTGCTATTAAAGACCGCGATGCAATGCGTGAGACTAAAAAATATAGATTATAATTTTTAGGCTGCTCTGCATGCTCGAAGAGCTCTATTCTGGTCTTGATGCCTTTTAGCAACTACCGGCTTAGAAGCATGCGAATCAAATAAAGGTGTAGTTGACTTCCTAGAACCAGAACTACATTGTTTTTTAGAACTTAGCTGAGTCTTAAGTGACACAATTTTTTGATCCCTAGTTAGATCTTTAATCGTATTTTCTGCTTTCTCAATATCAGCTTTTAATGTTGTATTATAAGTTTCAAACATGTATTTACATCCTTCATTTGCTAATCTTAGTATTACAAAAACCGCAAAGATAGCAACTAAAGTAGAAATACCTATTACCCCTGTCAGACCCGTTACTGCAAAAAATAATGTTGCTAGACCGAGTTTAGCTACACTTATCTTATCGGCGTGAGCTACTACTTCCAAAATTAAATAAATTGGGTTTTTTATTTGACCGAATACCCAACCTTTTACAGCTAACACTTGCTTTTTTATATTCATTACTGGTGTGTAAACATTACTCTTAAGCCAGCTTGCTTTAGCTACTAATATTGATTTCAGATTTTTCTCAACTACAGTTTTATTAACTTTCTGTTCGCTCATATCATCAACGCCAGCTGCAGAAATTTTATCTTGTAAAGAAGCAATCTTTGCTAATTGTTCTGCATGTCTTATTTGTTGTTCTTTAATTTCAGACATTTGTCTCAAAGAATCTTTAGTTTTATATATACTCCAGCCAATTGTAGCAAGACCTATGCCAGCGAAGACAACTCCTAAACCAATAGGTGTCATAAGCCCGGCAGTAAGACCACTCATAGTTAAAACACCTACCACGCACCCAACTTTTACAAACGTATCTACAGCAGTATTAACACCTACAACACCTGCCACACCAATACGGGCTTTTTTTGAGCTGACAACTTTTTTTATAACTTTATCTGCTACTTCTTTTCTGTTCACATATATTATACTTTTCATGATATAAACCCTTTGTTTTCTTGGATTAGTTAAATCATAAAACAATAGTATTAAGCCTTCATTAAAGCCAGCTAAACAACTTCTATAAAGTTGCAGATATTTTAATTCTATGCGGCTTTCTTTGTAGCTAATTGATTTTATTGGTATTATTAGTGGTTTTGCGATCCTCCCCAACAGAGGAGGTGCCGAATGCAACGAGGCGGAGGGGTTGATTGTAGTTTGGCATGGTCTATTAAAGATTCTGCAGTGACAAAATCACGCCATCCCCCTTCGCTACGCTCTGGGTACTTCTCCTAAAAGGGAAGATCATTCAGCTTCTGTGAACGCTAACCACAGAAATACAATTAATCAGGAGTTAAGCAACGAAACTCCCGTAAAAGAGTGCACGAACTATTTTGACTTAATACAGCCCACCACATGATCATCCACCAGACCTACAGCTTGCATATAAGCATATATAATAGTTGAGCCAACAAAACTCATTCCTCGTTTTTTTAAATCTTTTGAGATTGTATTAGAAATAATACTTGTAACGGGGATATCTTGTAGACTTTTCGGGCGGTTGATAATAGGTTTATTGTCCACAAACGCCCATAAATATTTAGCAAAATCTCCATATTCTTTTTGGATAGCTATAAAAACTTGTGCGTTTTTACGTGCAGAAAATATTTTAAGGCGATTGCGAATAACATCCGAGTTACTTAAGATATCTTCTAATTGAGAATCTGATAATGTCGCGACTTTCGTAACATCAAAGTTTTTAAAAGCCTTGCGATAACCTTCTCTTCTTTTGAGAATTGTATACCAACTCAAACCAGCTTGTGCACCTTCCAAAATAAGCATTTCAAAAAGTAATCTATCATCATAGACTGGCACACCCCATTCGGTGTCATGATAATGCACATAGTCTGGTTTATCGAGAGACAGCCAGGGACATCTTTTCATATTTGTTTCAAATTAAGATTTTTTATATTTATCTGGCAAAGTTATAACTTCACCATTTTCTAAAGTGATCAAAGGTTTTAATAGATTATCTTGTAAATGTTTTTGTTTTATCCTCTGCGTTTGAGCTAAGTTCCTAAGCTCTCTAGTAATTCTGTATCTGTTTGGAGGAGTTAAAACCATCAGTTCTTTATTAGGAAATTTTTTTTTGACCATCTTGATTGCAGGGCAGATATCAGAATCAGCTGTAATAATTAAAGCCTTATCATAATTATCTTCATAAGCTTGTTGAACGATGTATAAAGCTAAATTTACATCACTTTCTTTTTCTTCATGAGCAGTCCATCTTGTTCCACATTTTATGCATTTTTTTTGTTTTTCTTTAAAATGACCAATTATATTTGTAATACCTGATGCTTTCAAAGCTTTGACGTAGGCCTTGTGTCGTCTGTAAGCCTCTTCTTTCCAAGTAGCAAAAGCTGAAAAATAAAAAACTTCTTTAAGTTCTTCTTTGGACTTTTGAATATATGCTTCAGACAGAAGTCTTAAATTGAGCCATTTAAGAGAATTATCTTTTAGATCGTCGATAGCGTGATATAAATTGAAACCATCAATAAAACACTGAACTTTCTTTTTATTGGACAAAACTGCTATCCCTAAAACTAAAAAACCCGGCAGCGCTGGCTAACCGGGTCTAGTAGGTCATGCCCACTAGGATGATATAAACATTATGGTTTATTTTAATATAAATGTCAACGTATAGACCTTATTTTAACACTTTCTTATTCCACTCTCGGAAACAACGGCTCAAGTTTTGATACTTTCAGGCCAGCAGGCAAATAACCCCACGCAAATATTTTATTAGCATCCGCTAATTGTTTATTTAATAATGCTTGCATAGTTTCATTATAAGAAAAAGCCTGCCACATTTTTTCTATTGTATTAGGCATTACTGACCATAATAGAACAGAAGCTAATCTTAAAGCCTCTAAACAATCATATAATATTGCATCAACTATGGCTTTATTAGATTCTTCTTTGGCTAATTTAAACGGACTAGTTTCTTGAATAAAACTATCAACCATTCTGGTTATTTTTAACGCTTCATTAATCAATGCTTGCACTTCACCATTTTTTGCAGCTGTTAATGCTGTATTAACACTTTCTGAAACTTCTTTGCAGGCAAAACCACTATCAACTATATGACTAGGCGTTTGTTCATTACAATATTTGCATATCATAGTTATTACGCGTGAACAACTGTTGCCTATAGTATTAGCCAACATGGTTGTATGAACATTAAGTAAATTATCATCACTAAAATTAGCATCACTAGATTCATTAGGGCCTGAATGCATTAAATAAAATCTGATCGAATCTAAACCAAATTTAGCAACGTATTCATTAAGCACTGGCAAAGAAATAAAATTACCCATGCTCTTTGACATTTTTTCGCCATCTCTAACCCAAAAACCATGAGCTTTAATTATTTTGGGTAATTTGATCCATGCATTGTTTGTATTATTCTGTAACGCTAGTAACATCGCCGGCCAAATCACTGCATGAAACCAAAGAATGTCTTTACCTACTATTTGGATATCAGGCGGCCAAAACTCACGTCGGCCATCAACATCTACAGATGTTAAATAATTTAATAATGCATCAATCCAAACATAAACAGTTTGATCTTCATGACCAGGTACGGCAACACCCCATTCATCAGTTCGAGGTCTGGAGCATGGCACATCGTTAATGCCCTCAATAAATCGTGCTAAAATTTCATTTTTACGCGTGACTGGTCTTACTTTTAAGACATCATCCTCAATTAATTTTTTTATTTGATCAGCATATTTAGATAGCCTAAAAAACAAACATGGCTCTTTACGGCGAACTAATGGTTTTTTATTAAAAACAGAAACATAATCGCTTGCTTTGGCTTTATGATCTGAAATATATTCTTCTTGGCCTTTATCGTACCACCCCTCATAACTATCAAGATAGATATCACCCGATTCTAATAATTCGGCTACGCGTTTTGCAACTTCGGCAACATGTCGTTGTTCACTTGTTCTAATAAAATCTGTAACTTTAATATTATATTCGCCAAATGCTCTAGCAAAGGCTGCAGCTTTTGTTGCAGCCCACTCATGCACTGACATACCATTATTACTTGCTGCCTCAACTACTTTTACTGCATGCTCATCCGTCCCAGACAATAAGTAAGATGGTTCACCTATAAGATTATAAAAACGAGCCAAGACATCTGCACTCAGCGTAGTATAGAGATGTCCGATATGCGGATCATCGTTAACATAATAGATAGGTGTAGTAATATAAGCCATGGATGATTGCTATCCTTATAACTGAAATAATAATTAGGATTTGATCGAAAATTATACCTACGTTTCTGATTGAAAAATAGATCGTAAATTATAATATTGAACTATTATTTAACAATATGGGCTTTATTAGCTTAATACCCTAAAGAATAAGGAAATACATAGTGATAGTTGTTAGAAAAGCTCTACCCTTACTGTTAATTACAATGTGTTGCGTTAATACCTACTCTTTTAATGTGTCTAAAGTTAAGGATTACTTTAAAGAACCATTTGTAGCAACCCTAAGTGCAGGACCTATGCTGCAACAACCAGGAAAAACTCAGACGCTGGACTTAACTTCTGTAATGACCAGAACTTACACGGCTGATAAACTAACCCGGATTGTATCAGCCGCCGATCTGTTTTTAGGCATCCAAAAACCTTTAGCCCCAAAATTAGTTGGTCACATAGGTCTAGAGATGGCGGCAACTAGTAGCACAAAGTTAACTGGAGATGTCTGGGAAGATGCCAATCCAGCTTTTAATAATTATTTTTACAAATATGAAATCAGCCATAAACATATTGCTCTACAAGGGAAATTGTTAGGCGATGTTGATTGGCAAATTAAACCATGGCTGAGCGCGACAGCTGGTATAGGCTTTAATAAATCACATAGCTTTATCAACACCCCATCAATTTTTGCTGCTGTAGCATCGCCAAATTTTGCTGATAAGACAATCAGTAGTTTTACTTATGGTTTAGGATTAGGGGCCCAATACATTCTAGACAAAAATTGGCAAATAGGCTTGGGCTATGAATTTTCTGATTGGGGTAAAAGTAAATTAGGATCCATGTCAGGCGCCGATACTAATCAAAAATTATCACTGTCAAAATTACACGCTCATTCAATTTTAGTAAATCTAACTTTTATTGCTTAAGAATATTCTATGAATAAAAATTTTATTGCGAAACGTGTTCTGCTTTTATTTACTCTAACATGTAGTACCATCCAAGCTGGATCACCATTATGGACATTTACACCTCTGACGGAAACGACTATTTCAATTTCTCCTAATAGTACTGCGACTGTACAATACAACATAACTAATCAATCAAGAAAAACCCATACTCTAGTTATGCGTGAGATTCCTGGTATAACGCAAATTACCAGTGGCGGCGGCATATGCACCAACCCTTTCACACTAGCTTATAATACTTCTTGTGTTTTATCTCTTAGTATTGATAGTGAATTGTTAACTCAATCTGTTGTAGACGGACCTGTAGTATGTGCCCAAAACTCACTAATGCAATGCTATCGTCCTAGTTATAGTAACGTGATCAGAGTTACCAGAGTGACATCACCTTCTGCGACTATATCTTTATCCGGTTCACCATTAAGTTTATCAACTAATGGTTCTCCAGGCTCAATTACCGTTACCAATACTTCATCATCTATTACTGCTCTTAATATTATGTCCGAGTTTACTGGCACAGGACTTGATGGCAATGTGACTGAGTCTGGTAACACGTGTGCAACTCTAGCCCCACTTGCATCATGTACCTTAACATATGTTCCTGGAAGTTCAGGAGTAGCCCAAACAAATTTTAATATCAATGGTAGTAATACTAACACTGTGACAGGTGCCATAGAAATCACAGAAGGTCCAACTTTGAGTGGGATTTCTCCTTCTAGCAGTCTTGATAGTGGATGTATCATGGTGACCATAACAGGAACTGATCTTTTAGGTACTACTGATATAACTTTTGGTGGTTCAGCTGCAAGCAATATCAATATAATAAACTCTACGACAGTCACAGCAACTAATCCTGCTCATGCAGCTGGGACAGTGGATGTTGTTGTAGCAACAGGACAAGGGAGTTCAACGCTCATTAATGGCTTTACTGATTTAGCGCTTGGTCTTGGCAAAAACTATGGTGATAGAATTATTGGTTGTTAAAATAGACCTATAAATTATTGTATATCCTGGGTAACAAATTTCTGTCAAATACAAACTACTTACTACCAGCACATTCACAAGACATCTTTCTTGCATTAGCCAAACCTAACATACAAGAAAATAAAATTCAGTTGTCACTCACTGATATGATAAACTAACCATTATAAAGTTTTAACTCAAAATAATTATGGTTAGTTTTAGTATTATTATTCCTACGTATAACTATGGGCATTTAATTAGCTTTGCTCTAGACTCTGTTATTTGTCAATTAGAGAACGCTCCAAACTTAATGCTCGAGGTTATTATTATTGACGATTGTTCAACTGATAATACTCTGCAAGTTTTAGAACAATATTCTACATTTCCCTTTATAAAAATACTTGCCAATCACGAAAATCTAGGCCCCGCAAAAAGCCGCAATAAAGCAATTAGTAATAGCGCAGGCCAATATATTTTATTTTTAGATGCAGATGATATGTTAACACCAAACTCGCTGCAAACCATTATGGATTTTGTTCAATCACATAATCTTCCTGACATGGTGATAGCAGATCATAATAGTGTCGTGCGGGCAAATGATGGCAAGATTGTTATTAAGAAAATTATTAAAAATGACAAGTTATCTTCTTCGAAGCAACAAAGATTTATAGATTATTTGTTTAAAAAAAGCATTTCACTTTCTGCTGGTTCCATGATCTTTAAAAAAGAAATTTTAAATACTTTTAAATTTTGCGAAGAGACCAAGCTTAATGAAGACATACCTTTGTTTGCTCATGCCATTGTGAATTATGATTGTCAATATTTGCCGTTTTCTACTGTGAGTATCCTAAAACATAATAACAGCCTAAGAAATAACCATAAGTTATTAAATGAAGAAATAAATGTTAACCATCTTACGGAAATTATTTTTGATGAGCGATACATTCCTCGTGAAGTACTACACTTAAAAAACTCTTATTTATCTTTGCGCTATTTATCGTTGTTTCGAAGTTATTATTTAGCTGAGCAATATAAGCAAGCAAGAAAGATTTATTGGCGAGCTATCAGGGTAAGATGGCAGAATATTTTCAAGATGAATTATTTGGTGAAGTATTTGAGGAGTTTTTGTTAGGGAGATTTTGCTTATCCATCTCATTAGCTTCATTTTCCCTCACCCCAAACCTCTCCCAGAATGAGGTCAGAAAAATATTTGGGGGAGGGAGGATTGTAACTTTCACTCAGATCTCACTAAAACACTCCTCAACCTCCCCATCCACAGACCACGGCATATTAACCACAATCAAGCCACTACCAATCATGCCCTCTTCTACATTCCCTGGTACAAATTGATGATGCCATATTTTATCGTTGTTTACTTTATCAAAAATATTAAATAAATATTTATGATAATTCTTATTAGCCAAAATGGGATACCAAATCATATAGATACCAGTCGCATTTTTTTTATAACTTGATACAACCAGATCAACTATATTTTCATATTCATCTTTCACTTCATAACTTGGGTCTAGTAATATAAGCCCCCTGCTTTCTCTATATGGCACTAAGGCATTAACAGCCTCATAGCTTTCACGTTTATACGTCTTTATATTTTTATCATATTGAAAATTATTATATAAATACTCAAAAGCCTGTGGATGATTGTCTATAAACACTGCCCTGTCGTTTTCTCGGAGCAACGAAGCTATCACAGCTGGAGAGCCAGGAATTATATCGTCACGGACTAAATTACTTAAATCATTAAACAACTCGTGCGTATTAGCTAATTGTTTTAGCTTACCATAACCTGATAGATATTCTTGGTTTTTCTGCGCTTCAAAACTAGATATATCATAGTAACCTTCTCCAGCAAAAGCATCGAGATAAAAAATAGACCCAGGTTTTTTATGCAAATATTTAATTATAGCTAATAAACAAATATGCTTATGGAGATCGGCAAAGTTGCCAGCATGATAACGGTGTTGATAACTGTACATAGTTTTATTTTAAAAAAGTTAAATTTAATAATTTCTCATAATCTTTCCACTGCGGCATGTATTTAGTCATAAAGCCATAGAATCTTTTATTATGATGCCGTTCTAATAAATGGACTAATTCATGAACTAAAACATATTCTAAGCAAACAGGTGCAGATCGAGCCAGCTGTAAATTTAGGCAAATATTCTTTTCAGCTATCTTACAGCTTCCCCAACGACTCTTCATATTTCTAATCGTATAATTATTTATTTGCACACCGATGATAGCTTGCCACTTTGGAATCAAATTCGATAATTGGTCATCTAGCGTCCATTTATAAAATTCATTAATAATCTTTTGGCGTAAAGACAGAACCCCTCGTTTATTTACATAGAGATTAAAAATTTTATTCAGGGGGTCAATAATAACTCTATTGCTACCTTTACCATAAATAGTATTAATTTTATATCTTTCACCTTGAAACTCAATCTCGTTACCTGTCTCAAAATTATTGCTTAGTGTATATTCACGTTGCTGAATAGCGACCTGATGCTTTCTTATCCACTCTAATTTTAACCTAATGAATTCATTAATTTTAGCTACAGAGGTTCTTTTGGGGACCGTAAGCTGAACGTCACCCAACGGAGGTTTAATTCTTAAGTAAAGATTTTTGATGCTTTTACGGAAAATGATTATAACTAGACCATCTATTTCAGTCGATTCCATATCCAATTCAACAATACAAATACTTATTAATAGTCAGATAAATATGATAATATAGCTATTTATTTTAACAACTAATATAAGCATATGCTATTGAAATTATGCCGAATTTTCGCGCGTAGCGACATATTTTTCTACCTTATCTTGTGGTTGATGCTGTTATTGGTCGCGGGCACCATCGCTGAGCAGCAACTAGGCTTATATTATGCCCAACAATCCTATTTTTCAGTCTATTTTTTCTATGTGTTTGGCTTTATTCCCCTGCCTGGCACTTATACAGTTTTGACTTTAATTTTTATAAGTTTACTATCTAAGCTAGTTTTGGATAACTGGCGCTTGCAGAATATTGGCAGCTTAGTTACCCATATTAGTGGCCTTTTTTTGCTTCTAGGTGGATTCTTAACTGCTCATTATAGCTATGAGGGGTATATGGACATTGCTCAGAATAGCTCTGTCAATTATATAAGTGATTACCACCAAACTGAATTAGTTATTACCAACTTGAGTGAGAGTGTTCAAAAAATAATTAACTTAAATAAACCTGCAACTAATCAATTATTTTTAGACCATTTTGAAGTTCTCAACATATGTGCGCATTGTGAGCTGGTCAATAACCAACCTAAGCTTTTATCTAAACCCAAAGATAATGAGCAAGCTCATCCTATCCTAGAACTAAAAATCAATAATAAATTGCATTACTTAAATATTGATAGCATTCAGCAATACTCAATTAATAATAAAAATTATACTTTAGAATTCCGGCATCAAAGAACATACTTACCTTTTAGTATTCAATTGAATAAATTCAATGAAGAACTTCATCCTGGTACTAATATTGCTAAAGAGTATAGTTCTAATGTTACTGTATTACAGCCAAGCAAAGATAAGCTTTGGCAAGGTACAATAAGTATGAATCGGCCATTGAGGTATAAAGGCTATACTTTTTATCAATCTAGTTTTTATACAGAGAATAATCAATATGTAACCGTACTTGCAGCGGTCTACAACGTTGGCCAAAGTTTTCCCTATATAGCTAGTATCATCTTGTCTCTAGCTCTACTTATTCATCTGTTTCAAAGATTACCGAGATTATTTAGAAAAGCTTAGTTATGTTTAAATTATTAAAATATATTATCTTTATTATCTTATTTTTTGTTTGTGTATTTATCTTCAATAATTTTAATAATAAAACAAAAGATAATAATATTTACGAGTCACTCAGCACGCTACCTGTACTGCACGAAGGCCGCATCAAGCCTTTAGATAGCTTTGCAAGAATAACTTTAAAGTCGATTGCAAAAAAAGAAAATATAAATAACATAACTGCCAATCAATGGCTTGTAGATTTACTGCTTAAACCACAAAAAGATTATGATAATAAGATTTTTTTTATTGCCAACCCTAAAGTCAAAAGTCTACTCGAGCTTGATTCTAGATCCAACGACTATTACAGCTTTAAAGAAATATTACCGGGCATTAAAAAAAATATTGCGCTCATTACTCGCCTACAAGCAACAACAACGCCATTAGATTCTACTGACAAACAAATATTAGATTTATATAGCAATGTATTAAAATATTTTGATCTGAGCAGGTCGCTTAGTCTCTTATGGCCACTATTTGACATAGAGAAATTAACTGCAAGTTTTAAGTTTAATCTAGAAACTCAAAATTTATCTAATTTATTTATAAGCTACTATCAGCTTTTACCCTATAAAAAAATTATTGCTGATAAAGTAGAATATCTCTATAAATCTAAACAAGATCTCAATAACCCAGCTAACCAAGATATTTTGACTCTTGCCAGTCTGTTTAAAAATACAGAAGCTGACAAAATTAATACTAGTTTTAAGATCATTCCTACTGATGGCTTTTTACATACTGAAGATAATAACTGGCTGGCGCCATGGGATATCATAGGCTCCGGCAAAGGCACGCCTAATACTGCAAAATACTTAAGTCTTTTACAAAAAATTGTATATCGAGACAACTTAAATTCCAATGCTGCCGACCTAAAAAGTCTTTCACTAGAACTTGCATCTGCTTATTCTAAAACTGGATTAAGTCCAAAAAAGCTATCTTTAATGTTGCAAGCAGAGAAATACTATAATCAATATAAGCTCTTTAACAAAGCTATTGTTTTATTCTCAGTAAGCTTAATATTATCGTTAATGTTTTTATATACTCATAATAAGCTTCGTTCACTCTCTCTATTAGCAATAAATTCTTTTATAGCAGGTTTGATTAGCACTTTGATTGGCATGTTATTAAGAATTTATATCTTACAACGCCCACCGGTTGCTAATCTTTATGAATCTATTTTATTTGTAAGTCTTATTACAGCAGTTTTATGTTTTATCATTGACCTTATACGCAAAGATCATATTGGAACATTACTTGGTAGTTTGATTTGCTCAGTATTGCTCTTTATTGCTAATAGCTATGATGTAAGTGGAGATAGCTTAGGAGTAGTGATAGCTGTATTAAACAATAACTTTTGGCTAGGCACCCATGTAGTAGCTATCACTTCAGGCTACGGCAGCTGCTTGATACTTTCAGCTGTTTCGCATGTCTATTTATTCTGTGGTGTAAGCTATACTATTAGTTCAGAATTTAAACAAAGATTACAAAAGTACATTTTGGCTTTTGCGTTATTATCTTTATTTTTAACACTATTAGGGACTATTTTAGGTGGGATCTGGGCCGATCAATCCTGGGGTAGATTCTGGGGCTGGGATCCAAAAGAAAACGGTGCTTTATTAATTTGCTTATGGTTAATTGCTTTGGTACATGGCAGAATATCAAAACAATTGTCACCTACAATGTTTGCTGCTTTTGCTGCCATGACTAGTGTTACAGTCGCTTTAGCATGGTTTGGGGTTAATCTACTTTCAACAGGCTTACATTCTTATGGGTTTACAGAGAACATCGCATTAAATCTTGGTTTATTTATATTTTTAGAATTACTATTGATTACAACATTAACAATTTTTAATAAAAGAGCTGCATCATGAAAATCAAATTATTTACTTTAGCTATTTCTATTGCTATCTTAACTTTTATCATTTTTCAAGAAAGGCTTATGTTACCTACAGCCAACAGCATTTATGCAAGTGGTGATATACCGCAACAATATGAACGTGATACCAAAATACCAAATTTTGATTTTAATATTTTCAACACCAATACTACATCAAGTTTATATAAATTAACCAGCGAAAACATCTATATTCACTTTTGGGCAAGCTGGTGTAATGTCTGCACAAAAGAATTTGATGATATAATTCTTTTTGCTAAAAAGCATCCTAATGCCACCATATTAGCTATATCTCTTGATGATGAAAAAGAAGAAATGGGCAAATATTTAACTAAAATAGAAAAAAGCCACAAGATATCTAAAATAAGTAACTTATTATTTGTTTGGGATAACAACCATGCTATTTCACAAGACTTATTTAACACCATCCAAGTCCCTGAAACATACTTGGTTGATAAAGAATTCAAAATTATAGATAAGACTATCGGGCGTGCTAATTGGAAGTAAACACAATGATTAAAACTTTGTCTCTGACTCCGCGTGAACACGACATTCTAATTAATAAAGCTACAGAGAGGCCTAATACAGGTAAATTTAATCTTTCTAGCTCTGATAAAATAGGTACTTATTTATGTCGCCAATGTGGTTTAGCCCTATTTAGATCTGATGATAAATTTACATCAAGCTGTGGCTGGCCAAGTTTTGATGGCGAGATTGCTAATAACGTCAAAAAAGTTTTGGATAAAGATAAAGTTCGTACAGAAATATTATGTGCACGTTGCGATGGCCATTTAGGTCATATTTTTTACGGAGAACAATACACAGCAAAAAATACTCGTTATTGCGTAAATTCTTTATCGTTAGATTTCATAAGCAATAATGCTGAACTTCTTGATAGCGAAGAGATTATATTAGCCGCCGGTTGTTTTTGGGGCGTGCAAGCTCTTTTGAATCAACAGCAAGGTGTGATTTATACACAAGTAGGCTATATAGGCGATGATAGATTAGATCCAGATTATAATATTGTATGCAGTGGTAAAACGACCTTCGTAGAGGCGGTACGTGTCATTTATGATCCACAGATAATTTCTTATACAGATGTCATAAAATTATTTTTTGAAATTCATGATTTCTGCCAAACAGATGGACAAGGCCCAGATAAAGGCTCACAATATTTAAGTAAAATATTTTATTATACCCATGAACAAAAAACTCTTGCTTATGAGGTTATTAAACTCTTAGAAGCAAAATACTATAAAGTAAGCACTGTCTTGCATCCAGTTAGTAGCTTTTGGCCGGCAGAAGAATATCATCAAGATTATTATGCTCAAAATGGTAAACAGCCTTATTGTCATAGTAGAAAAATGATTTTCAATTATTTCTAGGTCTAAAGCCTGCGCCAGCCGCCGGTCTTTCAGTAATTTCCTTTTCACTAATATATTTTTCTAAAGGTTCTTTAATCCACTTGTATTTATCATGCTCAGCTAATTTTTTCAAATCATCTAGCAGCAATGAATCTAATGCTATATTCAGACATTCAGCATTCTTGGCAGCATATTGTATAGCAGTGTTGCCAAACCTATCCTCTTCGGTCACAGCCGCAATCTTAGATTGATTATCATCACCAAATGAATCTAAAGCTATCTTAAAACATTCAGCATTCTCGGTAGCGTAGTGTATAGCAGTGCTACCATATCTATCCTGTTTGGTCATAGCTGCAAGCTTAGCTGGATTATTATTGCCAAATAAATCTAAAGCTATCTTTAAACTTGCAGCAGAATTTTTGGCAGCGTTGTGTATAGCAGTGGTACCAAAACCACCCTTTTTGGTCACAGCTGCAATCTTAGATTGATTATCATCACCAAATAAATCTAATGCTATCTTGAAACATTCAGCATTTAGGGCAGCGTTGTGTATAGCAGTGAAACCCTGCTTATCCTCTTTGGTCACAGCTACAAGCTTAGCTGCATTATTATAGCCAAATGAGGCCAAAATAGCGTTAAAAAGGTTAGGCTCATTTTTTGCCGCAAAATGCAAAATAGTCTGCCCCTGCCAATCAACAATAGACCTCTTGCATAACATTAAATTCCCAGCTCAAAATTATAAATACCTGCAATTAAGTTAAATCTCAATCCAAAACGTTTGCGACGATTACGATATCTATCAGAAATAATCTTGAACCGCTTTACCATACCTATCACATTTTCATTAAGAACTCTCTGGCTAGCTAGCTCTTTATTTTTCTGCTTTTCATCTTTTGTTAAGGCAATATTTTTACGCTTTTTCTGCGGTAGTTCACTGTTGGAGTGGATTTTTTGTATTCCTTGATATCCAGTATCAGTTAATACCTTTGTTTTACTTTGAAATATTACTCCTGACTCTTTGAACAAACAAAAATCATGGCGTTTGCCATTACTAAAATTAGTACATATCACTTGGCCAGTTTTTTTAGCAACTACTATTTGCGATTTTAATGTATGCTTCTTCTTTTTTCCTGAGTAAAAATATTTTTGTCTTTTTTTGGGCGTTCTATAGGGCTTTCTGTTGCGTCAACTAAAACAACTTCATATTCAACATCACTTTTTAATAATTCTTTTCTACCGGGTAATGAAAATTGACCATCTTTTATCAGTGTATCTTCTACCCACCGAATATTACGATAACAAGCGCTTTCGCTTATTCCATAACCGCGCGATATATGAAAATAAGTACGATACTCACGCAGATATTCAAGTGCCATTAATAGGCGATCTTCAATACTTAATTTATTTGGTTTGCCTCCTTGCGATTTGAGAACAGCTTCTGCCTTGCTTAAGATCTCAACCATTAAATCAAACGTCTTACGCTTAATGCCTGTTAGCCTTCTAAATTTATCGCCGGGCTCTAATTGTATTTGTGCAAACTTCATTACCGCTTCCTTGCATAAAAACGATAGTTTCTAATAATTTGACTAGTTATGCAAGAGCTCTAATATTTAAAATCTCACCGCTGATATTCTTTAAAATAATTTCCTTCTTCTCCTGTGGCAATGCTACTAACCATGCCATTAAATCTTGAGGCTCCCTCAACAAACTCTTACTAATGTCAGTAGCTATTAACTGCAACAGTACATCCAGTTTATTGGTATAATGAACCCATTGTCTAGACCACGATCTTAAATATTTAAGAGATCCTGACCGTTACTATTAATATTAGATTATTTAGCTCTCTACCCACCTTTTGATAAAAACGAGTGAAGTCCCGAATAATTCCTGTTAAAATTTGGTCACGGCACAGCCGGAAGCGGCGATGACCGTAACGCGATTCATGGCGGGTTAAACCGCCTGAATTTTACCGTCATATTTGAATCGTGTTACCAAATACTTCGGGGTTAAAGGGGCAGAGCCCCTTAATCGAATCGCGAACAATCAGCTGTTTTATGCTGCTGCTTTGATCATACTGAAGTAGACTAAAGCAGGGGTTTTATAATTTAAAGACTGATGCCATCGCCGATTATTATAAAACTGAATGTAATTTGCAATAGCCTTTTTAAGCTCCTTAATATTTTCATATTCATTCAGGTAAAATTCTTCACGTTTAAAACTCCGCCAAAATCGCTCAATATAAACATTATCTAGGCATCGTCCTACGCCTGTCATGCTGATTTTAATACCATGCTCGCTCAAATAATTAACCCAATCAGCACTAGTGAACTGACAGCCCTGATCGCTATTTATAATTTCAGGCCTTAGGCTTGCTAAGACTGGCTTTAGTGCCTCTATGCAGAAAGCTGTTTCTAACGTGTTCGATAAAGACCAAGCCACAACATAACGACTATATATATCAATAACAGCTACCAAATACATAAATCCTGTAGGCATGCGTAAATAAGTTATATCTACCATCCATACTTGATTTGGCCTAACTATCTCTAAATTACGCAATAAATATGGGTATACCGCATGCAATTTATTTCGTTTGCTGGTATTTGGACCAGGGTAAATTGCCTCTATTCCACCGACATTCATTAATCGCTTAACGCGTTTGCGGTTTACTGTTAAGGCACTTGCATTTAGCTCTTTGGTTATTCTGCGATAACCAAAAAATGGGTATCTTTCCCAGATATCACGTATTAAATTTAGTAGATCAATATCACTTATTTTTGCAGGCTTAGCACTATAATACAGTGTGCTGCGATTTAACTCTAATAATTGACACTGCTTACGAATACTAAGCTCATGTGTATTATCTATTAATTCTCGTCTTTGCTCCCGCGGAACCTGCTCCAACTTTTTTTTAAAAAATCATGTTCTATGGTTAACTGGCCAATTTTCTCATATAGCTGGCTTTGAATTTGTTCATGCGCTGCAACTGCTGCCTCAGCAGATTTGTCACCTTTAGCAAATAACTGAGAGCCTTGCTCTAATACCTTGCTTTTCCATTTATGAACCAAGCTAGGTGCTACCTGATAACGCTTACATATATCATTTAATGTCGTGTCGCATTTTATGGCAAGCATGCTATCTCAAACTTTTGTGCTGCTGACCACTTCTTTTTTTGAGCCATTTCTACCTCCGGCTAGAGGTAATTATCTCTCAAAAATTACGATTTGTCTGGTCTAAATTATGGGGTTCATTATAACACCTGCAACTATTACCACAAACAAAATGGCAGCACGTCACCTCGGCTTTCAATATGCCAACAACATATCTCAACTTATGGGTAAACACAAGGTGTTAGCTTGCCAGTGAATTTAGAATGCATAGGAAAGATCAGTCCAAAATTTGATTTTACCATTATTTTACCTAAAAATTCCGAAA
>JACCDG010703304.1_pt1 | contig 48873 bp, 68 predicted proteins | sample 7442471 | NCBI WGS metagenome assembly JACCDG01 (sample SAMN15323444, study PRJNA562643) | freshwater metagenome | isolation source: river surface water | place: USA:Blue River Watershed | collected 2017-08-17
AAACCTTTTTTAAATTTTTGGAATATGGATTTAGGATGACGATGCGCCAATGTATCCATCAAAGCACTACAAGCTGCTGCTATTATAAAAAATATTAAACTTACCATAATTATAAATTTAAACTTTCTCTTTCTTTTTTCTCTAATCCATCTCTCCATTCAATAAATGGATGTAAATCTACCGCTACACGAATTGCAGTTACTAATAAACACATTCCAACAACAACCCATATAGAATTATCACCAATAATATCTTGTATATCTTTAAATAGATAAAAACAAATACCACCGACTATTAAATTTAAAGCAATAATCCATGCTATTTTTGATTTTTCATTAATTAAATATTTTAAATACGCTGTTATGATTTTTACAATTTTCATGATTTTTAGTTTTAGTTTTAGTTAATAATTAATTATGCTACTTTTATTGCTCTTAATAATATTTTATTTATGGATGTTCCTAAATCAGCAGTATCTACAAATGATACTTTTAACACAAAAGGAGAAGCAAACGTTAATTTACCTGTCATAATATGACCTATTAAATTACCATCTGTATAAGTTGGTGTTTGAATGAATATATTTTTACTTTTTTGAATAACATCAGAAGGAGCTACCGCTATAAGTGATGTGTTTGTATTTGTTCTTAGTTCAACAAGACAACTACCAAATGCAATTCCATTTATTGATGGAAAATACTCAAAATCACAATCAAATGTATAACTACCCGCTTGTAAAACAATATATCCATCTCCATAAACCTCCTGAGTATCATTAATATCAATATTCGCTAATTGTTCTTCATAAGCACTAAAAACATCTACCGCAGAAGATATACCACCACTTAAACTATTTATATTTAAAGACCAACCTGTTTCACTAATTGGAGTCAAAATTCCACCAACTCCATTTGTATTTAATGTTATTTCCGATAATCCATTTACTAAATCACCATCTTTACCTTTAAAAATAATATTATTTACAGCAGCGTTACCTACTAAGTCTGTAAATCTAATACCATTAAAATTATAAAAGTTATTTGTAGCAAATAAAGCAAATAATTCAGAAATTTTAGGTAAATAAATTGTAGCTACACCTAATGTAGTATCAACCTCAACAAATAAATCTGTTGCTGATAAGTACGAAGTACCTGCTTCAAAAATTCTTTTATATTGATTATATGCCATTTAAAAAAAATATTGTTTTATACTAAATTTACCCATGCTCCTGCTTCATAACCCTGAAACTTATTTAAAGTTGTATCATAAAGTATCATACCATTTACAGCAGTTAAAGCATTTTTTTCAATTGTTGTCATTCTAGGTACTAATAATGAACCTGTAGTAGATGTCAAGTCTAATAATGCACTTGCGTTAGGTGTAGTTGTACCTATACCAACGTTCAATACAGTTGTATCAAAATACATAATATTAGTATCGCCTGAACCACCATTAATTCTTATACCACCATTATTCCAAAGATTTCTTACTATAAGTGTTTTTGGTATAAAAGGGTGATTAGAATTTAATAATATCATACCTGCTTTTAAGCCACCACTTTGAGATAATGCAAAATAAGAACTACCTGTTATATCATCATTATTTAATGTTATACTTTCATTCTGAATTGATGAATTAACATATAACTTAGATAAAGGTGAATTAGTACCAATACCTACATTACCATCATTTCTAACATATAGTAAAGGATTACCTAATGAATTATCAACTTTTAAAGAGTAATTAGCTGATGTTGAGTTTTCTCCCTTAACATATAATCTTGCTGTTGGAGTTAAAGTATCTCCAATTACAACATTTCCACTTGATGTAACATTTAAAAGAGGTACATATATAGCACTATATATTGAAAAAGCATTTGTTCTATTATTTACTATACCAAATGTACAATTAGATATTAACCCTCCATCTCCATTTGTATTTACAACAGTATTTCCTCCAAAATAAGATACTCCATCATTTCTAACATATAACAAAGGAGATGCGCTTGAATTATCAAGTTTTAAAGCGTAGTTAGAAGATGTTGAATCAACGCCTTTAGCGTGAATATTAGCAGTTGGAGATGCTATATTTGCACCAAAAAATCCACCATTTAAATCCATCACAAATTTTGAATTTGGTGATACTGAATTTCCATCTCCATATACAAACTTAGCTGTACTACCTCCATTTGTCAAAAACTGAAATTCATTATTAACATAACTCATTCCAATTCCCCAAACACCACCACCAACTTCAAATACATATTGAAAACCTGAATAATAATTTGGATTTCCTGTATTTAATCTAACAGCATAGAAAGGAGAATCATTTGAAGTTACTACACCACCACCTAATCCTGCAACTACCTGTCCATTAACATCTAATTTTGAAGTAGGTGTGGCTGTTCCAATACCTAATTGACCACCTGTAGTCAATGTCATAGTAGTAGACGTACCATTATAGAATGTCAAATTATTCGCATAATCAAAAACACTCGCCATAAAAATAGTTCCTATTCTGTGAGTTGCATCTCCAATATTTGCACCTGTTGTTACAGGGTAATAATCATTTCCCGAAAAAGCCCATGTACCATCACCAATTACACTATTAGTACCATCAGTCCATTTTACAGCGTAATTTGTAGTTCCGCTTCCCGATACATCACCACCTGTTGATGTATCCATTTGAATCCAAGCGACACCATCCCAATAGTTATAAAAACCTGAAGATGTATTAAATATTAATAAACTAACTACAGGAGCGACAATAGCATCTCTTTGTAATGTTGTCATTCTTGGAGCAGCAAAACCCTGAGTTGTAGATGATAAATCTAATAATGCTGAAGCATCAGGCGTATTCGTGCCTAATCCTACAGATGTTCCGTTATCATACAATAAAGAATTAGCTATGGTTGTTCCGTTAGGCGTAAATTTTGATACATAGTTAAGAGTACCACCGCCAACGATAGGAGTTCCGCCACCGCCACCGCTACCCGAATCACCAAAACCAAAATTACCTACTTGCATTTATATTAATATTTTTTTGATATAACCTATATTTATTATATAATTTTTACCGTTTAAATTTAGTTATTATTAATTAAAATTAAATTAAGAATATTTTTATTATTTAACATTATCTTTGTTATTATCTTTTTCTTTATCACTTTCTTTTTTATCCTTTTTACTTTTATACAACCAAACCAAAAAAGGAATCGCAATTGATGTCATTAAAACCTGCCAATATTTCTTTAAAAAGAATAAAATTTGTTCTTTTATATCCTTTTCTACCTCAACAATATCATTATAAACAATATCTTTCTTATTTCCATCTCTTATAATTGAAATAACTATCTCTAATTTTGAATTTATAAGTCGTATAGGAGTAACTCCCCAACTCCATTCTGTGTAAGTATCTCCATTTTCAACTAATTGTACACCTTCATTTTTAACCTGAATATCAAAACATTTATTATCTTTTGGAGATAAATCTATTAATTTAGCTTCCATTGTTTCAGTTACAGGTAAAACGCTAGTTTTTACTTCCCCTGATAAATCATCGTAAATACTCAAAGTTGATTTAGATTTTGAAATACGAACAAATACATTGTAAGTACTTCTAATCTTCATTATGTTAGGTATTTTATAAACTATACGACCTTCTGATAAGTTAGTATTGTTTTTTATTACCTTAGTATTCTTTATTTCAGTAATTTTCAATGGTGATTTTTCTAAATAAGAAATCTCAGGAATATCACCCGCAGATGAACCAACCATCATTCTATCAGGCTGTATATTGTTAAAATCGTCATTACTCGTTAATGTTACGTTGTGATTTGGATATTCTTCAATTGGTAAGGTAGCTGAAGCTGTAGAATCAGAACCAACAGAAATATCGTTTACAGGCATTTCAAATTTAGGAGATTTAACGAGTTTTTTTCCTCCTGAAGTACAAGACGAATAAAATAAAAAAGCAAATATGATTATTATGATTAGTTTCATTTATTTTTTAAATTTTAATTTCTAAAATCCTGTATAATATCCATAATAGGGTGTAATTCTATACCATTAGGAGCGACACCAATTTGGTTATGTATCTTATCAAAAAAGCAAACTCCAATTATAGTATAAGTACCTGACTTTACCTTATTATGAGATGTTTTAATTTTTTCAAAATCACTTCTTGTACTAATAAAAGTATTTAAGTAATTATTATTTTTACTTATATCGGTACATAACGGATTTACTATTTCTCCAACTATAGTAGAATTTGTATCTTTTAAATCAACTAAAACTAAATGATAATCACCATCATCTTCCTTTCTGTACTCTTTTATCCTACATCTAATTTCATAAACATTAAATTCATAACCAAACCTAATCTTCTTATCAAATGTTTTATCATCAATAGGATAATTTTGTTTAATTTCTGATAATGATTTTACTGTAGCTCTAATCGGTGTCCATTTAATAGATTTAGCTTCCTTATCAGAAAGAGTTTTCACATCCCATCTTTCTTTACCGCAATCTTGTTTGAATGACGTTAATAATATTGATATAATACTTAATGTTATAAATAATGTCTTTTTCATAAATTACTTTCCAAACTTATTATTTACATATTGAGTGCCAAATGTACCTACTGCGATACCACCAACTATATGTACCCAAGTTTTTTCATACCACTTCTTTTTAGGCTCATAAACATAACCCGAAATATTTGACGTTTGAATATATGGATTACTATTATTAACATCAACAACCATTTTCTTTGCTTTAAACATTCCATTTTTACGTTCACCAATAACAATTTTAGCTTCATTAGGAATCTTTACACTATCAATAGTTAAACCTGTATTAGCAATAGTAGAATAAAACTGATAATCTTTTAAAATCTTATTTGCTTTAAACGGTTTAAAATCGCAAGGTATTTTTGTTTCAAATGGAATTTGAACCTCTTTAATTATTGTAGTTTCACGCATTACAACTCCACCTTTAATGCTTTTAAATTTAGATAACCATTGCTTAATCGTATCATTAGTAGCAGCCATCATAGATTTAATTTGCTCCTGAGTTTCTAAAACTAAAGCCTTATTTGTACTAACCGTTAAACCTAATTTTGTTTTATATTGAGTAGCTTCAGTTTTATAAGTTGCAATGTCATTTACTAATTTATTAGACTCCATTCTATTACAACCTTCACGTACTCCAAATATTATTACAATAATAAGTATTATTGCTATATATACTCTATCTTTAGTTATCACTATATTCATTTTATTTGATTTTTTTTTGGTTTATATAAAAATTTATTATCCTAAATCTTCAGGTTTATTCTTTTCTTTATCTTTATCAGAAACTTCTTCTTTTTTAGTTTCTTCTTTAGAATTTTCTATAGAAGAATTTTGATTTGAGTTTGTATCTGAATTAATTGTAGAAGAAGTACTAGATGTATTAGTATTTTCTGTAAATGTAGTAGTAGTATTATTTTTACCATCGTAATATTTAGATGCTACTTTTATTCCATATAAAGAACCTACAAATGTTAATATACTAATAAACATAAATTCGGGTAAAACATGATAAGGTGAATATATTATAGCAACAATTGATGAAAAAACTATAACCTGTACTAATATAAAACCCGATAAACTTTTCCCACTCGCTCCCGAACCTTTAGTTTCTTGGAGAGATTGAAGCAACCATTCACGAAGGATAGTGTCTTTAACAAAAATACGATTTACATATAAAAACATTAAAGCATAAATAATTATAGCTAACCATCTCAAATATGGATGTATTAATTCTAAAATATCTTTTGTTCTATTTATGTCTAAAGTCATTGTATTATTTTTTTAAAATCCCATTTATACCCATAGGCAAGTCCATCATTATAAATTGACTTAATAATATTTGACCTTCCGTTACATTTTTTACCTAAAAAAATAGATGCTTCTCTTATACTATTAAACTCTTTTATCATTTCATTATTAATTGGATTAATTTGAATTATTGCTTTACTGCTTTTTACTATTGGAATAGTTTTTATAAATGGTTTAAATTTAAATTTTTCAAAATCTGATTTATAACACCAATAATATCCACCTGCTCTTTTACACTTCCCTTTACAACATTTACTAATTAGTTCATTATAAACTCCTGTATTTAATTCTGCACTTCTTATAGAATTAAATTCTTTTATTTTTTCACCCGTAATACAGTCAATTTGAATTACTTGTTTTAAACAACTAGTATTTACTTTACCTATATGAGATTTAGATAAGTTTTCAATATGACTATCTGAAAATTTAATACCTATCCTACCTAATGACATTAATTTCCTTGTTTCATCGCTATGTTTTCTACCCTTTCCTGATATTGATATTTTATTTTTAGTTTCTTTATTATGTTTAAATCCTCTTATTTTAATTCCTTCTCCACCTTCACATATATTTAACAAATTAAATCCCCAATTTTTAAATTGATAAATCCAATATTTTTCAAAAATTTGCCAATTAGATTCATCAACTTCATCTAAAATTTCTATTATTGGTTTTAATCCTTTTATTCTTAAATTTTTAATCCACTCTATCTTATTTTTATTATTCTTTTTTTCTTTAAAATGACCTGATAATCTCTCTTTCAAATTAATTGTTTTTCCTATGTACATAATTTTATTTGTTATAGGACAAGTTAAAGTATATATATAAACATTCATTATATTCCTTGTTCAATTTCTTGAAGCGTTTTAATTAATTTTGAATATGGAAAATTATCTGTTTTATCTGACCTTACTGAGCAATGTGTATATATTCCATTAACTCCATCTAATGCTCTAATATTAATATCAAACATATCAGAGTTAAATTTTTTAGAAATATTATACTTATCACATAGATAAATTAATAAGTCTTTTAAAGAAGCTAGTTGAGCGTCACTATAATAATGATAGTATAATGAACCTCTAAATGGTTTATCAAGTATTACAACTTCTTCATTTGGAACAATAGTGTTTACATACGTTCTAAAATTACCATTGCTATCCTTAGTTAAAATACCCCAAGAAGCTATTTCTATTCCAATACTTGATTTTGCTATTTTTTGCTCATAAGTAAAATTATGGTATTTAGCAGGGACTTTATTTGTCCTCTTACTAAAAGCAAGATGATAAGCCCAATACTTAGAACCAAAAGCTTGGAATATCTCACCATCTTTATGAGTATCTTTCGATGTAGGCTTACCCGCAATTATAAAAGAAGTAGCTACTTTTTCAGGGTTTGATTGCCATCCGTAAATTACATTTTTAGGACTTGAACCTCCTGAAGTATGATGAATGAAAATTTGATTTTTAAGTGCTGAACAATCTTCTTTATAGTATTGGTTAGAACTTAACTCGTTTTGATTTATTTGTTTTACATCTAATGCCATGATATGATTTATTATTTTGGTTTATTATTTTTTAACTGCTTTTCCATCTAAAATTTTATATCCACCTTTACCTAATTGTTCAACTAAAGCATTTTTAATATCATTTAAAAAAGGTAATAATCCGCCATATTTTTCATTAGCATCTTTATAAATTTTATTAATTTTTTCCGCAATATTATCAGCTTCTTGTTGAGAAATTATATTTTTATCTACAGGAATAACAATATTAGTAGTAGATGAATCTTTATTATCAGAATCTTTTTTTCTAAATATAAAATATGCAGATACGCCTATTACTGTTAATGCTACTCCACTAATAATTAAATTTCTTGTTAATTTTTCCATTTTATTTATTTTTAAACATAGTTAATGCTCCTATTAATAATAATGCTCCACCTGCTAAATAATAGAATGATTCAGTTCTTTTACCCTCTTTATATCTATCGTCTAATACTTCTTTTTCTTTTGAAATTAAAGCTGAACTAACTCCAAATCCAATTGCAAATCCTGATGCTATTAACCAATAATTTTTCATTTTATTTATTTTTAATATTCTGATACCTATTTAAACTAAAAAACCATAGAAATATTATTTTTCTAGGTTTTATACTATTTATTACAAAGTTAAATTTTCCTTATTCATAACCCTCATCTTTAAGTTGTCTTAAACTCAATTTATTTACCTTAATAGATAAAGCAAAAGCGTACATACTTATAGCAAATAAAGCTACTCCCATAACAGCACCAATAATTTCACCGTGCTTTACATTGTTCTCAATTTGCTTTAAACCATTTATTTCAGAAGGAACTTCCATTTTTATTATTTTATTTTTGTCTTGCTTTAATCTCATATAAAAGCTTTAGCATTTCATCTTGCTGTTTACGCATATTAGAAATTTCAACTTCTAAACTTTTAACCTTTTCTTTATTATCAGTTGTATAAAATGTTGTATTAGAAAGAGTCATTTTAATGTCAGAAACATCTGTTTTTAATTGTTTAATATCTTGGCTTGTTTCAGATTTATTTTTATTTAAATCATCAAGGTTATTATTAGTATTATAATAAAAAGCCCATGATGTTAAAAATGCTGAAATTAAAGCTACTGTTAATGCTCCAAAAAGAGCTTTTAATACATGATTTTGTAATGACTTTAAAGTTAAATTTTCTGATTGCGGTGCTGTTGCTTCCATACTGAACTGTTTTTTTTGTTTAGGACTTGTTATTTTATTTATGACTTATTATTTATTTTTATATTTTAGGACTTAAATCATATAATATTTCAATTTCATTTTCATCTTTATATCTTATAAAATCTTGTGGTGTAATTAAATCAATTTCTTTATAGCAATTTATGTTTAAGTTATCTGTAAAATATTGAACTAACTCAGAACAAATAAATCTATCTTTTTTACCAATACCGACTAAATCTATTCCTGTTTTCTTTAAAAAAGCAACTCTAGGTAATAAGAAATAATCATAATGAGTATCCCTTTCTACCTTTTCAAAAATAGATTCAATTGCTAAGTTTGTAATATCTAATGATTTATCTTTCGGTCTTATTATACAAAATTCATCGTATGTATTCATGCGACGTGATAAAGGAACTATTTCAATTCCACGAGTCCACATATCAATAGTAAATAATCTACTACCAATCCATTTAACTATGCCAATATGATTATAAAATGCAGAATCAAAAAAGTGTATTGATTTAGACATAAAGCCATGACCACGATAAAGGATAATATCCCCATCTTTAAATTCAGACCTTACGTTATAATACTCTTTGCAATTCATTTATTACATTCTATTTAATAAAAAACCTACAACTATCAATTAAGATAATTGTAGGTTGATTATATATTTAACCGATTACCACTATATTTTAAAAAAATTAAGATTTATCATCAATTAACTCTTGGCATTTTGCCATTGTAGTTCCTTTAATACCTTTAATCTTTCTTAATTCAGATATTTTTAATTTCCAAACTTGTACATCAACAGGTTTATTTGCTAAACCATCAAAAGCTTCTAAATAAATTTCTCTGTCTTTTACAGAATTAAAAATATAAGAACCATTTTCATTTGCATATTGACCTTTTTCATCAATCTTGATATGCGTTTTCATTAAATTTTGTAGTGTTTTATTATAAGCTTTCTCAACTTCACCTAAATTTGTAATTGTTTTTGAAATATTATAATTTGTATCAAAATCATCAATATCAAGGTTTCCGATTTCGGTAAGTCCCATAATAATACGACTTACATTAATATTAATAATCTTGTTTTCCGTTTTATTTTCTTCAGTTTCCATTTTGATTTTGATTTTTTTGGTTTGATTTTATTTTTAATAATAATTATTACAAATCTAATTATTTATGAGCAACAATCAATATGCAGCGACTTTCACTTTATCAACATTTTAATGTTAGTTAAATAATATAGATTAATCAGCAAACAATAATTTAGTATGTATAATGTTCCTGTATCTTATATAATCTTGTGGAAATACAATACTTTTATCTTTAAAAGCTTTATACATCATATCAAGGCTTTCGGCTGTTTTTCTAACCGATTGAGAACATATATGACGTTTATTATCTAATTTTATCTTAAAATTAAATCCAAACCATCTATTAAAAAGTTCCTTAACTCCATTTTTAAAATCATACTTAGTTCTTTCATCATCACTCTGAATCATAAAGTTATTCATAGCTTCTGATATTTTTTCGTCACTTTTAGTAGACCTTATTATACAAAAATCCGAATTTTCACGATAACTTTCTACTCTTGAAGATAACCATGCAGGATGATTTCCTTTTGCGTTACTATCTATAATTAAAAACCTACCACAAACTTCAATGACTAAACCTATATGACTCATTTTTGATTCATCAGCTTCCTTTATCAAACTAGCAATAATTCCTGTTCCTGAAAAAAGAATAAAATCTCCATGTTTAATTAAATGTCTATTCAATTGGTATTTTTCTAAAATATTCATGATATTAAATTTAAAAAATTAATACTAAAAAGTTGAGGGTGCTTGTGGTAAAGTATTATCATTCCATACTCTCCAATTATCACAATTTGTTACTGTACCGTAAAAGTTATTTACACGTCTACCATTACTACTGTCAATATCTGTAGCTGTTATATTTACTACTCTTAATTGGTTAATATTTTGTCCAAATGTTAATAATGCTTTTACTCCTGATATAGAAGATGAAAAATTTGCATTACTTACATTCATAATACCATTAACAATATACTCAACTCCTGCTGCAAACACAATAGGTCTTACTGTAGAATTTATACCAATTCTAAATTCACTTACTATAAAACCATTACCTCCTGTAAATAATACAGGCGCAGAAACACTAGAAATTAAAAGTATTCCGAAAGTAGGTATGGAGTTTAACTGAATTGAACCACCCGCAGATACAGATACGGTACATAGTGGTATATTTAATCCTGCAATATCTAATATAAAGTTAGAACTTATACTTGCTAGTAGTAATTGATTTGTAATATTACATATACCACCAACATATTGTAAAGCTCCTCTTGAAACAGATAACAAACCTAAATTTATAGTTCCGTTTAATTTAATAAGTGCTGTATTATTACCACCAAATCTTAAATTACCTAAACTATCCCCGTTACAAATACCGTTTATACTGAAAGTATTTCCTATAAACCTGCAATTTAAGTTGTTTATTGTTGTAAATAACCCATTCTGATTCCAGTCATCAACTAAAGTTATTAAACTAACGGTAGAATTAGCTAAGTTTAAAACACCTGTCCATGCAGTACCATTTGAAGTTAAAGATAATGTTGAAGTACTAACTGTATTAGAATATGTAATTTGAGGAGTACCTGTTAATGTATACCCACCTGTTCCTAAGTTTACAAAATGAACATTAGATGAACTATTTATAGTAATAGGCTGTGTAAAATTTATTATACCCACATGATTTGTAAAATCAAAACCTGCAATATTAACAACAGAATCTATATTAAGAGTTCCACTTGTTGCAGTAAATGCAATACTATCTAAGTTGGTAGGTGCAACACCTCCAACATAAGTTGCTCCAACTGCTATACTACCTCCTGCGTTACTTACTACTACTATTGCCATTATCTTGTTGTACTATAAGGATTAATATTACTACTTAGATTAAATACATTTACACAAGTTGTTAAAGTTGATGAATATGCTCGTATTATTTTATTAGTAGAAGCCATACTTGTTATTGCAACGTTATATACTTTCATAAAAGCATTACTGCCTAAATTCACATTTGCAACAACGGATGTACCCGTTCTCCAATTAACAGCATTAGTGGTAGATGTGATTATTATTGAATTATTTATTGTGTAAGTTCTACCTGCTGTAAAAGTTAAAGTGAAAGAGTTATTTACTATGTAACTAAAGTTATTTACAGTAAACCCATGACTACCTAAAAAAGAAAAGTTAGCGGGATTTGCAACTGAATCAATACTATTAGCTGATAAAGTAGAAGTAAGTGTTAAACTATTATTTGTATATAATATATTATTCCATATCATACCACTAGTATTAAAAATTACAGCAGCACTAGGTAAGTAGACAATGCCTGTATGATTTACAATTCCTGATGTATATGTTATTGTTCTTCCATTTGAACCCCAATATAAATCTACTTGATTCCAAATACCTGCTCCTTTATTTATTACAAGGTCTATCTGTAAATATCTTGTTGGAACTTGTGTAATGGTCATTGTAGTTGTACCAAATAGTTCTATAAGAGTACCTGTAACAAAACAGTTATTTGTTAAATTACCACCTATTCTTAATGTTGCACCATTAATAGTATTTGAATTAACTGAGTTCATACTAAATGTAACATCTTTATTTACTTGCATTGTTCCTACAAGAAGTGTAGTTGCCGTTGTTGTAGAAGTAAAAATAAAGTTACAATCAAATACTACACCATTACTAGTAATTGTTCCTGTTGTTCCTGTAAATACTTTTATAAAATTACCAACACCTATTATAACCATACCTGCTGACAAAGTAATATTACCTGTATTTGTTGTACCGTTAACACTAAAATCATTAGCTATATTCCATGTACCTGTATAATTAGATGCCGTAAAAGACTTACAAGCACTCAATACATTTACCGTTATAGGAGCATTTAAAGAATTAGCATCAATAATAATATCATCAACAGATGTAGGAAAAGAAGCACCACTAGCTCCACCACTTGTAGTAGACCAATTAGATGTGCTATCATAATCACCATTACCTCCTGATACTAAATACCTGTTTGCCATTATTCTTCACCTACTTCTAAACTTTTGTTTAAAATTTCAGATTCATATCTGTTTTGAATATTTTGTAAAATTTCATCTTCTGATTGTGGTTCAAAATGAGGTACATTAATTACCTCAATACTTCCATCAGGAAAAGTATATTCAACTTCCGTATTCACAGTTACACTTTCTTGCCTATTTAATATTTTAAAACTCATTTTTTTATAAATTAAGATATATTTAAAACTAAATTAATATTTTTAAAAGAACTAACAGATTCAATTACAAATTCAACATAAGTTCCTGCAACAACAGCTACAGAAGTCCAACCTGAAACATTTTCAGCGTTATCCGTATTTGCTGTAATAGTTGGCTTATTACCTGCTCCGACTATAGAAACTCCATTTATCCTTACATCAAAAACTACATCTCCTGAAACATCTCCAACTAAAGACCATGATGTTATATTTCCACTAAAAGAAGGTATTGAAAATCCAACTGAACCTACTTGAATAGCTGAACCTAAACCATTAACAGATGCTCCAATTTGTGCAGACTGCGTAATTTGAATCCAATTTAAACCATTCCAATAGTTATAAAGTGATGTAGTTAAATTAAATATTAATAAGCTAATCACTGGATTTACAATAGCATCTCTTTCTAAAGTAGTCATTCTTGGTGGAGCAAAACCTTTAGTAGTAGAGGATAATTCTAATAAAGCTGAAGCATCAGGTGTATTTGTACCTATACTAACAGACGTGTCATTATCAAATAATAGTGAATTTGCTATATTCGTTCCATCGGGATTAAATTTAGAAATATAATTAAGTGTTCCACCACCACCAATAGTTCCACCGCCACCACCTGATGCAATATTATTTATGGTTAATGACCAACCTGTATCGCTAATAGGAGTCAAAATTCCACCAACTCCATTTGTATTTAATGTTATTTCAGATAATCCATTTACTAAATCACCATCTTTACCTCTAAAAATAATATTATTTACGGCAGCATTACCTACTAAGTCTGTAAATCTAATACCATTAAAACTATATAAATTATTTGTAGCAAATAATTCAAATAATTCAGAAATTTTAGGTAAATAAATTATTGCTACCCCTTGTGTTGTGTCAACCTCAACAAATAAATCTGTTGCAGAAATATATGAAGTACCTGCTCCAAAAATTCTTTTATATTGATTAAAACTCATTTTATTTATTAAATTTATATATAATTTATATATAATTTATTATGTAAACATTTATCTTAATTTTATTTTTTAACGATAAATAGTTTATAAAATAATATTAACTAACTATTTATTACTAAATTATTTAATTACAACAATGACAATATTTTATCTTTTAAATCATCTATAGATGTTGGCGCAGCTAAATTAACAGAAGCGACAGTATACAAACTAGCCGAATCAACAACTACAGTATTTATTAAATTATAAATATCTCTATCTGTTATAATTTCAACACAATCAATATTATTTATACTGTTTTTGTTTACACTTAAAACACTTGAAATTTTAAAATTAATTTCCTTTTTAGATACCATAGATGGAAAGCAATCATTTGTAGATATTCTTATCCAACCTGCTTTATCTGTATTATTTATAGTAATTTTCTTATTCATTTTTAATATTCTTTAAAATTAAGAGTTCCGTTTACAGTTATCGTTGCTGAAATAGGCATAACACATAAAACTAATTCATCCATTGTATTATTAAGTGAGCATCCTAAAAATTGTAAAAAATCTTCAGCAAATCCACCCGCAGGAACAACTCCGTTTTGAGAAATTATACCACTTACTAAAACTCTACCTTTTGTTACTACAGTTGTAGATATAGCTGCTACAGCACTTCCATTAGCTTCTTGAATTGCACTATTAGCAATATCTACATAAGTTAAAGGTGCTGATAATGTTGGGTTTAACTGAATAGACCATAATAATATATCGGTAGCACTACTAACAAAAACAGTAGCCCCTGTTAATTTAACTGAATTATCTCTATTAGCAACTTTTTTTCTTATGGCTTTCAGAGGATATGTTGTTCCTATTGTAGCGATAGTATTACTTGGTACACCTGCCATTGATAAAGAATTTACAGAATTATTATATCCTGCTTCATTAATTGAACCCTCAGTAGAAACCTGAGAACAAATATATCTAAGTGAACCTGTACCCGTTGTACTTCTTATTTCATATCTTATAGGTTGGTTTGGACTTAAAATAAAAGTATCTGTAGCTGTTCCACTATAAGCGACTGTATGAGCTAAAACAAAACCTAAATCTGTTTTTAAAAATATCCTTAATTGTGCGCCACCTAACCATAAAAAATCAAATGCTATTACCGTAAATGTTGACCAATCATATCCACTAATTAAATCATAATTATCCCAATTAGTCCAATCAACATCAATAGTAGTCACTCCTGCTCTTTCAGCTTTTAGCTTTATTGTCGTTCCATTATTTTCTAAATAAAATCCATCATAAGTACTTGCAAATGGAGAAACAGCGTTACTAGAAAAATAACCTGCTCTTTTTATTACATTAGCTTGTACTTGAAAATTATCAAAGGTACATTCTATTAATTGAGATTTACCTGCGTAATAAGGAGTGAAACGTCTTGATTGTCTAACAAAAAATTGACCTGCCGTAACAGACATATTATATTTATTAGCATTATATAAACCCGTACCTGTACCTTGATTATCCCAAACAAAAGGATTATCCGAGTTTAATATTTTCCCATCCATTAACGTAGTTAATTGAGAAACCCTTAATCTTGAACCCGCATCAAGACTAACTGAATTTGGATTTAATAATATTGATTCAAAGTATGACATATTTAAATTATTATATAATTTGTATTATTAGACTGTACACTCATTGTACTATTTTTTGATAAATATTGTGTTGTTTTTCCATTTATTAAACCACCACCTGCAACAATAACAGTTATCCTTCCATTACCACTATTATTTATATTAAATATCTTTCCTTTTATACCTATAGCAGATAATAATGTAACAGTAAAAGAATTAGCTGTACATTCTACAGTTATATCAAAAATAGTAACTGCATAATTTGAGTTTTTTTGAACTAAAGATGGGAGAACAGTACTTAAATTTATCCAATCAGTATTTAAAGCACCTGATTTGTAAAACATACCACTTCCATCAATAGCAGAACCAAAAGAACCAATAGGGGCTTGTAATCCAATTCCATCCATAGGAGAAACATCAGTTTTTATAACTAATATTTTATCTATAGTAATTCTTCCTAAATCATTTGCCATGTCTTAATTCTTTTATAATTTTATTATAATGATTTAAAGTTGTTCTAAATCAGGATAAGCTTCTAAATCTAAACCAAGCATTTGAGTAATTCCTACTCCAATAGCAGAGTTTTGTAGAGTGTCAAATTTCATATTACCTTCCTTGTTAGTTCTAGTAAAATATATTTTTTCAACCACTTCCATAACTATACCCGTAGGAGAAACTAAACATTTTTCAACGCTTACAGTAATCATTTGTTTTTTAGGTTCAATTAAAATATCAGTAGCTCTCAATTCAATTGAAAGACCTGTTTTATCATCAACACCTATAACTTTTTTTGCACTATATAAATTTGCCATTTTATTTAATTTTATAATTTTATTAAACTATTAATATTCTAATAAATTAAGTATTTGGATAAGTAGATTTAACCCAATCAGCAGCTTGTGATTCAATATATGCAGGTTGAGTTGCTGAAGTTTCTTTTGCGGGTATAATAATATCTGACATAACATCAACTTGTAAGAATTTATCAGGATAAGCTCCAACAATTTTTGTATATACAACTACACCTGTTGCTGTTATAGTTCCATCTTCATTTGATGTAAATCTTGTGTTTTGAGTATTTACTCTTGCTAATTCGTAATTCATAGTATTTATTTTTTTAAGTTATTTTTATAATTTATTTTTTAAGCTACGGTATTTATTTTTGTTATTACATTCCATGTTATATCATCATTAAGAACACCTGTTACAGCGACTAATATATTTGTTCCACTAACTATGTAATTTGCAGAAACTCCTGCTATAGCATTTGTTATTCCTGAATAAGTATTTTGAACAATATCTAAAGTCAATACTCCTGCAACATTTTTAACACTACTATTTAATTTTATTAAAGTACCATCACCAATTACACCTACACCTGCACCTGCTGTTTTTCTATAGACGATAGTTGATTCTAATGAAACTACTTTATTTGTTGGAATAGCTATTGTTTGAGCTGTAACGTTTGCAGTAGCATCTGTAGTTATAACTGTGTTTCCTGTTGTATCTTCTGTTACGTTTGTAACAGGTTCTAATCTTAGATTTATATTATTTACAGAATCTACTCCAAAAATATGAAACCTTGCAGACATAGCATTTTTAGAAACACCAATATCTCCATTATGACTTATAAAAAATCTATCTAAATCATTTGTTCTTAATGATAAAGCTTTATTTGCATCCCCTATTACACCTATAGCCATATAGGTAGTATCATTAGCTTCTACGAAATACATTTCAGTTTTTACAACTCCACCATTTCTTCTACTAAAAGCAGTCTGAAATATAGAGCCAACGCCTGTACATAGAGATATATAATTACCATCAGAACTACTAGGGTTTGCGAAAGCTTGCCACTTTACATCATATCCAAAATTAGTTGCATAAGTTGCGGAAGTATTAAATGTAGAAACTCCATCATTTCTAACATAGAATAAGGGAGATAACGCAGAGTCGTCTACTTTTAAAGCATAATTAGCTAATGTCGCATCTACTCCTTTAATATGAACTGTAGCTGTTGGATTTGATAAACCGAATCCTGAATTTCCACCATTAAATAAAGCTGCGTAATTAACTTCGCCATTACTTACATTTACATTAAGACCTATTTTATAAGAAGTACCTGAGCCTGAATTAGTAAAAACACCACTACTGTTAATATTAACTCCATAATTATAGTAATCAAATCCATCATTACCAATACTAGCTCCTGTAGATAAAACTTTTAAAACACTACCTGATATAGTACTTGTATCTGAATTTAGAATAACTAACCTATAATCTGAATCAGCACTTCCTATTGCCCCACCAATAATACCATAAGAAGTTTTATTCCCTGCTCCTCCTGCATTAGTAAATGCTAAATAAGTACTAAATGATGTATTTAATGTGTAATTTAAATGGTCAGTAGTATATGTTCCTGTTCCAAAACCACCAAAAGCATTAATAGAACCACTATAAAAAGAACCATTATTATCAATTCTTAGTTTATCTGAAAATGCAAAATTCGCATTATTCAGTTTTAACAATGTATTTGTAGTATCACCAAGTATATCTAAAGTTGTTAAAGTTGTTGCTTTTCCTATACTTACCTTAGCATCATTTCTAACATAAAGTAAAGGATTACCTAAAGAATCATCTGCTTTAAAAGCATAATTAGCTAAAGTATTATCAACACCTAAAGCATATATCCTTGCAGTTGGATTTGAATTAGTTCCTACACCTAAATTACCCGTTGAGCCAACTAAAATCATATTATTTACGCCATTCATATTGAATTGCATAAAATTACCGCCTTGTCCTAATCCTATTGATTCAGTAGTTGAATTTACTAAGCTTAACCAATATCCATTATCTGATTTTAACGTAACATTACTTGTTGATGAATTAGTTACTAAACTTGCTTTTGTACTACCAAGAGTATTTAATATTAAACTACTTCCTACAGAACCTAATACTGAACTTACTGCCGTATCTAATGTTAAACTTACTGATTGATTAGAACTACTAAAAACAGAATTATTAGATATTGCATCTCCATGCGCTCTAAATACGTTTGTAATTGAACTAAATACATCTAACATATATGTTGGAGTTATACCAATACCTAACCTACCCGTATTATCAAAAGTCATTTGAGTAGCTCCTGTATTTTGAAATAATAAATTTCCTGTTCTATTATCAATAAAAGAATTTCCTAAAACATTTACACCATAATAAATAGAGTTAGCACCATTATTATTACCAATCTGAATATCTGTTTGGGTATTCCCTGTGTTTAAATTTTGAACACGAGTCAAATCACCCCTTGATGAACGTATAGATATTGGATAATTAGTTGTATCAATACCATCAAATGTTATATTACTTCCAACATAAACAAAGTTTTCAAACTTAGCTGTATTATTTGTAAATAATGTTAGTGTAGTAGAAGTACCATTAAAGAATGTCAAATTATTGGCGTAATCAAAAACAGAAGCCATAAAAATAGTTCCTATTCTATGAGTTGCATCACCAATATTTGAACCTGTTGTTACAGGATAATAATCATTACCCGAAAAAGCCCATGTGCCATCACCAATAACGCTATTAGCACCATCAGTCCATTTTACTGCATAATTAGTAGTTCCGCTTCCCGACACATCTCCACCTGTTGATGTATCCATCTGAATCCAAGCGACACCATCCCAATAGTTAAAAAAACCCGAAGATGTATTAAATATTAATAAACTAACTACAGGAGCGACAATAGCATCTCTTTGTAATGTTGTCATTCTTGGAGCAGCAAAACCCTGAGTTGTAGATGATAATTCTAAAATAGCTGAAGAATCGGGAGTAATTGTACCTAAACCAACTGATGTACCATTATCAAATAATAAGGAATTATTAATAGTTGTTCCGTTAGGGGTATACTTTGCTATATAGTTAAGTGTACCTCCTCCAACTATAGGGGGTAATCCACCTCCCCCTCCTCCTGAGCCACTAAAACCAAAATTACCTATTTCCATTAATATTATGTATTAAATCAAAAAAATAAAATTAACGAGCTATGATTTCCACACTTCCACCTGTAGCATCTATAGTAAATGAATCAACATACTTAGTTTGTTCAGAAGTTACAGTAATGGATTTATCTACAACAAGCGGGGTTGGTGTACTATCTACATTTCCTATTTTTTTAGTACCTGCATAAGTAGCTGTTCCACTAAGCAATTTCATTGCTACAGCAGTAATACCATCTGTTTCATTAATAGTTAGAGTACCACTTGTTAATGTGTATGTAAATATGGCTTGTTTCTTATCAAACATCTTATTAATTTTTAAATATTTATTTATATTTTTTTAAATAATTCTTCCTCTTTATCAATATGTTTTAGAAGTTTTTCACAAAACATAACAGATAAATTATCACAATTACCTATTCTTTTCATCTCTGTAATAGCCGAATAAAAAAACTTATGTTCTTCTAGTAAATTATCAATTATTGGCTGTAGTGATTTATCTTTTCTAATTAGATTAGGAAATACTACATTTTCTTCTTCTTGAAAATGATGTTTTAATTCCTTATCCCAAACATCAACGACATCCTTAGTACAATGATTTTTATTTTTACTAGCTGATATTAAAATATTTATAATTTCTCTTTCTGTTTGATGATGTTCTGAACTTAAATGATTACACATATTATCTATGCTTTCATTTCCTTTTAAACCATTGCATCCTGAATAACTCGGTTCAGTTTTTTTATTATTTTTTAATAATAAAAGTAGTCCACCCGTAGCGACTACTCCTATAAATCCAAATAATATTTTACTTCCTTTATTCAATTTTATTTTAATTTTATTTAATACATAATACCTATATCAAGCTATCAACATCTAATGGTGCTTTCGGAGCTACCCCATCGTATAAATATAGCATTGGGCTACAATCTTCTGTTTTACTGTAAATCCTTACATTTATAGTACTTTCAGGAATTTGATATTCTTTCGCTAACGAAATAATTATGGATTCCAAACGAGTACTAACCATAAAGGCAGTTACAGTATTAATGTTTAATGCAGTTGCTAAATTCGTTTCCTCAATAACATCTACATTTTTTAAAATTTCATAATGTAACTTGTTTCTAGGTTTAGAAATTTTAATTCTTAAATCACTTGTCTTTACATTATGTTTTTTACTCAAAGAACTAATTGCGTTTGCTAACACATCTTTTATCATGATTTTGATTTTTTTGGTTTGATTTCACAAAGTTAACACTTTTTCGGATTTAAAGAAGGCGTAAGTATTTCTTTTAGTGTAATTTTTTCATCAATTGGAAAATTATTCAACTTAACGATTCCTGTTTTAGCAGAAATGCTTCCTTTTATTCCAATAACCAATTTTTCCTTATCATAAATTATAGTTTCAAGATTAGTAACACCTGCACGTAGCAAGTCATTTGGATTAAATTCAATTTTTAACTGAACAAGAGTATCCGATTTACTATATAAAGTTTGATTTTCAGGCTTTGAAACTTTTGTTACAAACATATTATTAACATATATATTAAAGTTCATATTTGAAAGCTGAATAGTAAGGTCGCTTTCATTAATAATCTTTAAAAATAATGTCATTTTAACATTACTCAAAGTCAATGAATGTATAACACCACCTGATATTGTATAACAAGCATCTTTAATTAAATCAATTTGTCTTTTAAAATAAATTAAAAGAGAGGTAGCTGCGATTGCAAGCCCTCCTATAATGATTCCGTTTCTTAATTTTGGTGTAATTTCCATGTTTTAATTTTTTAATAATTGTCGTTTCTTTTCCCAAGTTAATTTTACAGCTTTTACCCTTTTTTCTATTGCTTCAGGAGATTGCTTTATACCTTTCTTAGCTATACTCTGTTTTGTTCTAGTTTCTAAACTTATTTCCTTTTTTCTAGTCCAATGATTATCTCCACTAACCTTATCTAATACCTCTTTAGATATTTTTTTACCAAAATTAGGACTATTTATACCACTTCTTCCAAACATAGGGTTTTTATTTCCTTTCATTGCTAAACTAATCTTTTGTTTAGCTTCATCACTATGGGGTATTCCTCTTTTTGAGTCAGCACTTTTCTTTACGGATTCAGGATTTTTCTTTTTACCTAATGTAGCTAAACTTATTTTCTTCTTTGTTTCTTCACTTCGCTTTAGTCCCGTTCTCGATTTTACCATTTTTAAAATAGTTTCGGGAGATAATTTTTTTCCTAATTTAATATCTCTTATTTTTTTCTTAAATTCTTCAGAACGCTTTAGTCCTGTTCTTGATTTAGCACTTTTTTCTATAGTTTCAATACTTAATTTTTTACCCTTACGATATTCACTCAGCTTTAATCTTGTTTTTTCACTAGCCTTTCTTCCAATTTTTTTTATTAATTGCTTTTGCTTTGTTTCTAAACTCGCTTTTTTACCAAAATTAGGATTTTTTTCACCTCTTGTAGCTAAACTTTGCTTTAATTTAGATTCTCCACTCCGCTTTTTACCTAAGTTAATAATCCTTAATTTATTTTTAGTTTCTTCACTAACTTTACCTCTAGCACCTCCACCATATCTTATATTTAAGCCTTCTTCAACACACTTAAATTCTAAAACATATTTTTCCTCAAGTGTGTTTAATTCTTCAATACTACATTTTTGTATAATTTCAAATTTATGATTTTCAATACCATATTTCAAAAATGATTTATATAACTTATCCTGATATTTACAAGATAATCTTTTATATTCACCCCATCTTTTAATTATATTAATAGACTGTCCAATATAACTTCTATTTGTAGGGGAAGTTATTTTATAAATACCACATATAATTTCTTTATTCAATATTATTTTAATTTATTTTTTTCTTATATATATAAAATCCTAATCCTGCTAATCCAATAAATATAAATAAAATTGGTATTATGTTTCTTTTTGAAAATTCTTTTCCTTTATCAAAAAAAAAATTCAAATCTTTTATATAATTCCTACCTGTTTCAAATTTATCTATTCTATCCTTTAATCCATTAGTACCTCCATTAATAACTTTAGTTATCTTTGTAATTGTATCTAAATTATTTTTTTCGTTTATCGGCTTACTTAAATCAAATTTATCAGCTAAATTATTAAGATTAGCTCTATTCCAAAACCATATTGAAGCTAATAAAGAATTTTTCAACTGTTCTTTAGTAGAATTTGTAGAATACTGACCACCTAATAAATCAGGATTATTAATTACATCAATACCAAATTTATCTTTAAATGCCTGATAATTTGCACGACCTGTAATCTGAATAAGCCCTCTACCTCTGAATTTTTTACCATCACCGACTTGGATATTACCTAAATCCTTTCTTCCCTCATAAGCACTACCATCAGCTATTTCTCTAGTATATAATAACCTTCCGCTTTCATGTCCTAATTGACTTAAAAAACCTACTAATCTCTCTTTTGAATCTATACCATATTTGGGCAACATTTCATTAAACAATGGTTGCCATAATGCTGCAACTTTATCAGATGCACCTGTTAAATTTTTTATAGTACTTATATCAATCATTTTAAAAATATTTTAGCTTTATTTTTAAGCTTTTAGTTTTGACATATATTTATTAAATTCAATATTTTGAGAAGGCGACCACGCCTTTTCGCCTAAAGATAATAAATTTAACATTTCGTTATGACTAGCTCTATTGAATTTTTTTAAATAATTTGTTCTTAATAACTTTAATTTATCTGTTGATAATCCATCAAAAATATCATATCCTTTATTTTTAGATAAATTTACAACTCCATCAAAGTCTTTATCTTCTAATTTATTTTGTGTTTTGTATAAATAGAATCCTAATCCTACGCCAACGACACCAACTATACCTAATATTATAACTGATTTTTTCATTTTAAATTATTTTTTTTGATTTACCAATTATAAATAACGCACCTGTTAATAATAACATTCCTGCTCCTCCAATCATGATGTATTTACCTAAATTATTAGGTTTAATTACAACTTTTTTACTCTCTATTTTAACTTCTTCTAATTTAGCACTAGCCGTATCATTAAGGGTAATTTGAATACTTCTAATAACAGGACAAGGAGCTTGTATACAAGATAGATAAATAGGCTTAATTGATTTTGCTGAAACGGTTTTTTTATCATAACCGACCATGCTTCCCGTAATATAATCAGAATCTTCAACTCCTAATAAAGACCACTTGCCTTTATCATCAGTTTGCGTATTTTTACCACCCGCTTTTGGTTTTCCATTAGCATCCGAAATATAAACTAATCCAAATTCTATTGGTTTCTTTTCTGAATCTACTAATTGACCTGTTACTTGATATGCCATTTTATTTAAACTATTTTTAATTGATTGATTGATTGTTGTTTTAATATACTATGAGCCAATGAATTTGCGTGTAAATATCCATCTCCACTACTAAAGTATTTTTTATCAGCAGTTATTTTATGAAAATCAACTAAATAGTCAATATTATTATTAGATTTCATCCAATTTACTAAGTCAAATAACTGTTTCTGTTTCGCTTCCGTTTTACTAACATAATAATCTTTATTAGGAGGTGTAACTCCTAATACTTTTGCTCCTTTACTATGTATTAAATTATACATATAATTTAAATCATTTTTAGTTGCATCTAGCTTTCTTCCTGCGTAAATATCATTACTTCCACCTAAAATTGCTACTACATCGTATTTATTATTTTTCAATTCCTTCTCTAATTCAGACTTCATCCAATCTGTTTTTTCACCAACTTTAGCGATTTTTTTAATAGTCAAATTAGGGAAATCTTTTTTTAATTGGTCAGCATAGCTATAATTTGCTGCTGTATTACTATCACCGATAAATAGTACTGATTTTATTTTACCGCCACTAGAACCCTTTCCGTATTTTTTTGATAAATAAATTAATCCAAAGCCAATAACAGCCCCTCCAATTAATCCACCTATAACTATTTTAATATTACGATTCATTTTTTTTATTATGCGTACAATCCTTGTAAAAAAATAAGTAATTCATCTTTTTCTCTTTCATCCAATTTTTCTTTGTACAATATAGATTTAATAATTTTTAATTTCTTTAAATGAATATTTTTTAAATACTCTTTTTTTGTTTCTAATTTATCTAAATTATAACCAAAATTATTTTCAAAATCAACATACTTAACTGCATTTATAAAATCATCTACGGAGTTAATATCTCCATATTCTTTTCTTTTTTCAGCATTAAATTTTCTTTTTTCAATTTCTAATTTTTCATCAAAGAATTTTTTCTTAACGAATTTATATCCGTAATAACTAGCGACTAATACAGTTGGTAATGCTATTATCAACACTACCTTTAATGCTTTACTATCTTTTATTTTTGAAAAATCCATTTATTTTATACAATTGTATCCAAAACACCGTGAGTACCTAGAAGTTTTAAAATGTAGTTTGATGTTTCTTTTGGAACTTCAGCTAACATTTGACTAGGAGTTCCTTTAAATTGAATTACTTTTTTGGCAGCTTTACTATATCTTCCACCATTATAAATAGTAATTACTTTATCTAATCTTAAATCTCCATTAACAGAAAATTCATCTAAAAGCTGCTTTAACAATATACTTCCAACCAAAACATTAAATTCAGGTTTAAAAAGGTCATCATTTGTCACAAAAGTTTTACTTGAAGTTTTTTGATTCTTTTTTACTTTATCTACATTTGAATAACGACTACCTAAATATTTTTTTAATATAGCTGCTTCTCCATCTCTTAAACGTCCCATACCCTTTTCTTTCACAATAGCATCACTCGCAGTAGCTCCATTCAATTGCATCAAACCAACGGCATAAGGCGATTTTGCTTTTTCGTTTCCACCTGATTCAATGAAAATAAATGATTCTAATAAAACCGTAGGAACTCCTGTTAAAGAGGATATATTTGATATAAGTTTACCGTATTTTGGTCTTATAACATTCACTATCTTATCTTCATTCTGCTTTGCTCTAACGGGAGTGTAAAAAGATTCGTCAATATATGGTATTTCAATATTTAAGTTCATGTTATATTATTATTTTCTTACAAACGTTATTTTATTATCAGATTTAGCGTTAGCCGAAACCTCTCCTTCTCCTTTAGGTTCATCCTTAACTTTATTATAAATAAAATACCCTAAACCCGCTAAAGCTAATACACTAACTCCTATAATTAATATATTTTTTGTTGATTTTTCCATTTTAATTATTTATTTTAAAACATTTTTTTTCTTTTCTTACCGCTTCTATACTGAGTTTTGTATTCTATAATCATAGTTACAGTTGTATTAGGTTGTATAGTATAATCTAAATAACAAATACCATCTAAGATTAAATTTTGAGGTTTAACCTCAGTTATATTTCCTTGAAATTGATTTACATCAACCATTGGATAATAGTTTTCAGTACTACTATTACCTGAAGCATCTTTACAAACTTTTGTTATAACTTCAGTTGCTTGAGATTGTGCAAAATCACTCTTATTTACAATTATCTTAATACTTTTAACTTTCTTTGGGTCATTAAGTAAAGTTGTATTAAAAAACTTCATAGAAGGTTTAATAGAAACATCATTATTATTTTGATTTAATTTATAAATATTAAATAAAGAAATAGTTTGAGGAGATACACGACTGTTATTAGTTATAGTAAATTGATTAATGGGTTTACCCATTTTTTCCATCATATCATCTACTAAATTAGATTTTTTTTCAGTAGTTTCATTACGCTTTTTAATTGCATATCTAATTAATAAAGATACACCTACTACAGATGCAATTGTAATTAAAATGTTTTTAGTTTTATTTTCCATGTGTATTTATTTTTTATCTTCAACTTTATTTTTTATTTCTATTTTTTTATTTGATAATATATATCCAATAACAAAACCTACTGCTAAACCGCCAAAAGCAAAAGCTATTTTGTTTTTTTGAAATTTTTCTGCTAATAAATATGAAATAGTTCCGAAACCTAATCCCATGATAACAGGTACTTTATATTTATTTTCATTAATTACATCTTTTTTCTCAGGTTCTTCTCCAACTACATTAGATTTTTCATCATAATATCTTTCAAAAAACTCAGAATCTCCATGATATATAACATCTTTTTTATCAGAACCATCAAATTTTAAAACCTTAAAACGGAAAATATCCTTATCTCCTTTTTTTATTTTTTGAACGACGTAAATTAAATCTTTATTCTCTAAAGTTCCATCATCCTTACCATCAGGTAACATTAATTTCATTGGAGTTTTAGTAGAATAAATTTTTCTTCTACCTTCAATTATACTACTACCATCATCTTTTCTAAAAATATCTTCCATATTCAATTTTTTAATAAGGTTTATTTGAAACAAATTGTTTATTAATATATGCAGTAACCTTATTAACCTGTGGTTGATTTGTACATCTTGCATTAGGAGGACATTTTGGAACAAAAGCAAATGTTTCAATTTTATACCAACCATTACCTGCATCTGAAATAATTTTTCCAAAAGCTTTATCTAATAACCAAGATTTACTAATACTTCCAATTATATACTCACCTTTAAACTCAGGATAGCTATAAATAGTAGTTGTATCTACTCCTTTTAAAAAAACAGGATTACCAACTTTTAAACCAACAACTTCATCTTTAGGAGTAGGCTTAGTGTTATTTCCTGTAGGATTTACAGATTTATCTTTTATTAAAATAGGATTAGAAACAATAGGCTCTGATTTATCAACTGTTTTTTTACTTTCATCAGAAGTATTATTGGTATCAGTATTATTTACGGAATTTTTATTTTTCCACCACCAAAACATACCGCCACCTATTAATAAAGCCGAACCGATACCTATCCAAATTAATTTTTTATTAGTTGCCATTTGTTTTATTTTTTTAATTTATTATTTTAAAATTTCACCGTTAAGTACTCCACCATAAACTACATATAATTTACCGCCTTTTAAAGTAGAGTTTCTTTGTACATTACAAATATTTTTGCTCTGTGGTTGAGCGAATTTTTTATGATTAGGGCATACAGGAGGATTTTTAATTACTGTACATGAATCACACCCGTAAGGGAATACACCAATACGATATGTATTATCATATAAATATGAGTTTGCTATAGACATGAATCCCGTTGTATCTCCTGCGTTCCAATTATTATCTGTAAAATTACAAGTAATTCTACAATTAACTCCTGAAACACAACTAATATCAATAGTTTCTTGTGCATTAGGTATACCTGTAAAGTTATTATTTAGTGCAAACTCAAAAATATTCATACCTAAAGGAAAAGCGACTGTATCAGGACAGTTATTTGGCGCACCACCGAAAGATAAATTACCATTAAATCCTTTTCCACAAATACTTGTATAAGAAACTGTATCATTAGCACCTAAAACAAATGAACCTTGCAATCCATTTGAAGTAATTCCATAAATACCATTTACATTAGTTACATAATTTGTATCTGCTCCTAATGTTAAGTAAACAACTACAGAACTATCAGTTCCATTAACTACTAATAATTCAGTATTGTTTTCTGAAGCACAACATTTAGAGTGTTCATTAAATGCAGTATTATAACCTAAGTAAGTTATAAATCCTATAATTAATAGTGTTATAAATCCTAGTAATTTATTTTTCATATCTATAATATTAATCGTTAATTTTTGAAATAGCTTCTTTACCCGCATAAATTGCAATTGCTAAAGTAACTGAGCTTAATAAAATAGCTGAAGTGCTTTTTGATTTAGCTCCTGCTAAAAGACCCATTACTGCACCGTAACCTACAGCTACTGAACCAACTATTACAACTGAATCTGTAATTTTCCCTAGAGTTTTCATGTTTTTTTGTTTTTTATGTTATTATTATTATTAAAAAATCATCATTAATCTTTCTTGTCTAATACTTCTTTTAGATTCCTCTCTTTTTATTAATGTTTCTTTATCTATTTTACGACCAAATAAAGGATTAAATTTACCTTTTCTACCATACATAGGATTATTTTCACCCATCATTTTAATACTTATTATTTTTTTATTTTCAGGACTTTTTTTTCTACCAATTAAAGATAATCTAATATTTTCTTTATGAGTATCTGATTTTAATTTACCTTTAGATGAATTACTCATTTTTAATCTAGTTAATTCACTCTTTTTATTGCCAATTAAAGATTCACTAATTTTATTTTTATGTTCAATTGTATGTTTTTTTCCTATATGTGCTTTTCTTAATTTATTTACCGTTTCAATACTAATTACTTTACCTGTATTTATTTTTCTTAATTTATCTTTTGTTTCTTCAGTATGTTTTTTTCCAAACATAACTCTACTTATTTTCATATTTTCAACTCTTTTTTTCTTCCATTCATCACTCTGTTTTTTTCCAAACATAGGATGTTTTTCTCCTGTCATTTTTAATCTTCTCTTTTCTATAGTTTCAATACTTTGTTTTTTTCCTGTATTAGCTTTTCTAATTTTTTCTTTAGATTCTTCACTTAAACTAGAAGTATTTCCCCCTTCTCTTAAATTTAAACCATTTTTTGTATTAAAACTTTTATATTCTTTTATATATAATTTTTCTAAATAATCTAATTCAACCTTTTCACATTCACATATTATTTCAAATTTATGGTTTTCAACTCCATACTTCATAAAAGAATTATATAATCTTAATTGTAATTTACATTTTAAATTTTTATAACCATTAAATCTTTTAATTATATTAGAACTTTGCCCAATATAAATATGTCCATTGGGTGATGTTATCTTATATATTCCAATTTTTATATTTTGCATTAATTTTACTAGTATTGATATTTAATACCTTTTTTAGATAACATATCATTTAATTCTTTTTTCTCTGAATCATTCAACTCTGCACTAATCCATTGATTTAAATTCATTGGCTTAACATTTAAACCGAAAAAACTATCATCTTTATAATCTCTTATTCCAAATGCTTGATTTAAATACAACATATCTATAGTATTTTTCATTTTACTAAATGTAGTATTTAAAGCTTTTTCAGTACCTAATCCTTGCATAGCTTCAAATAAAGCATCAGCAAATGCACTATATTGAGATTGAATGTAACTTGGCTTCTCATATTGCAAAAGCTTTCTAATGTCAGAATTAACATCCTTAACAGATTCTAAAGCCTGTTTCTCTTGACTTGTTTTAGTAACTTTTTTATAAATACCAAAACCAACAATCCCAATACCCGCTAATACAGCGACTCCAAAAACTCCTTTAGCCCATGTAGGAAGTTCTGTGTAAAATTTATATACTCCTGAGTTTTCCATTTAAAATTATTATTTAATAGTTTGCATTAAATTACTCCAAACACTATTACTATTTATTTCTTTTCCATTATCTAATATCATATTATAACCGCCATTTGAATAAGAACCCTTTACTACTATTTTTTTATTTGAATCAAAAATAATTACACGATTATTATTATAAAATTGTGCGAAATTTTTCTTTTCGTTAAACGGTGCTACAACAACATCATTATTTGCTTTTAATCCAATATTATTTTCTAAAGATTTAAAGTTATCGAATTGCTCATAAGCAGTTTCGTCCTTTTTATATACAAGGAAGTAATAAGCTAAACCAACAGCTCCTAAAGCTAAACCAACTACTATTGCACCTTTTGTATTACTATTCATTTTATTTTTTTATTAAATTTTATAATAAGGTCTTAAAAAACATTTTGTTAATTTTAATGAACCTACAATTTGTATTGGATATTCAGGTTCTTTTCCAATAATTGTTTTTAAAATATATTCTTGAATTTCTCCATTATATATATTTTCTCTTACTAATGCTTCTTTAGATTTTTTTATTTTTCTATTTGTATATCTTAAATCTTCATCAGGATAAATATCTAAATCAACATTACCTCCAAATTCATATTTTCTACCTTCAATTTTATACAAATCAATTTTACCTTCTAAATCATGACCCCATATAGCAAATGTTTCTTCTCTACCTTTTAAATTATTAGGTCTTACAAAACTTGCGTATACAATATCTCTATTTAAACCTGTAGTATCTCCACTAGTTATTAAAATAATATTTTTTGAATTAAAAAAATTATTATAGTCTAAGTATAATTCTCCTACTTTAACATCTTTTAAAGAAGATATTTTAGCTCCTTTTTCAAAATCACCCCAACCATGACCACCAACTTCACCACCATTTTTATAATATTTAATCATATCAGTATCAAATCTTTCAAAATTTTCTCTTGCCCATTCAACCGCTTCATGATATGATTTAAAACTTTTTTTATCTTCTTTAAATCCTTTATCTTTATTTAAAAATTCTATATATACTTCATCTTTTTTATTTAGAGTTCCTCCGTTTTTCATCTCATCCCAATTAGTTGCATTTTCCCAATAATCATCTTGTGATGATGAATTTATAAACTCTAACCAACTTTCTGCAATATGTTCACTAGCTGCATCAGTAACTTCTAAATCATAAATAAAACCTGATTTTTGTTTATCACTTAATTGATTCCAAATATATTTTGCTTGTGAGTGATTATCAGGAAAAAATGCGTATAATCTATTATAATCTTCATTATTGCTTGGAGTTGAACCATCATTTCCCCAATTTTCATTAATAAGACCGCCATTATCAAACTTTCTTAAAGTTTCAGCTAAATAAGCACGTTTAGCAGTTTTACCACCTACTTTTTCTAATTTATGTAGGTCTGTCATAGAAAGTTTTTCATCTTCATTACGAAGTAAACCTTTTCTTAATGCAGTTCTTCTTAAAGCTCCTTTGTTTTTTCCACCCGAAAGAGCATCTGCTATCCAATTTTTATTTTTACTTATTTTACCACCTCTTTCTAATTTATGGATTTCATCTAAACCTTTAACTTCCTTTGCTAAAATACTATAAGCAACTTTTTGAGGAACTTCTTGATGTTTTTTAAGTTTAATACTAGTATCTATTTGTTCAATAGTATATCTACTTTTAGGGTATGTTTCTGTTACATATTTACCATCTTCACTTTTCAAATAGGCAAAAAGTGAATTTATTGCATCTGATAATCTTGTAAATCCATGATGATGAATTTGATTATTTATTTCAATCTCTGAAATTCCTAATTCAAGATTTCCAATATAATCATTATAAATACTAAAAAATACCTTTCTATCTCCAACTCCGCCACCATTTTCTAATTTACGGTATTCATCACTAGAAACAAAAGAATTTTGCTGTAACCATTTAACAAGAGGATTAGTCAAATCTTTTTTACCTAAAATAAACAATGTATTTCTTTTAGGATTAAATTTACCTAAAATTTTAGAGCTATCTTTGTGTTTAATAACCCAAACATAACCACTCCATCTACCTTCAAAATCATCATAAGTTAATCTATTGAAATCTCCCTCAGTAAATCTTCTAAAACTTTCAATAACACCGCCATTTTCTAATTTTTCAGATTCTTCTAATTCTTTTTTTACGACACTATAATCACCTTCTTTATCTACTCCTTCAATTGACTTAATAGCATCTTCGACATTATCTATTTTACCAACAGGAAAATCTTCGCTTACATCCATTAAATCATACCAATCATAAGTATTAGCCCATTCAATTAAGGCTTCTTCAGTTAAATCTTTTTCAACTATAGAACCATCTAGGTCAACTATATCATATAATAAAACACATTTTTCGTCAACGTTTCCACCATTTTTAAAAGTTTTTATATTTTTTTCGCAACCGCACATTTTATATGATTTTATAGTGATTAAATTTATTAAAATAACAATAGCATGATTAATTAATCAAAAAAAGAAACAAACAAATTGATTGTTAATAATGAATTAATCAATAAGTTTATAATATGGTCTTAAAAAGCATTTTTGGTATTTTTTACCATTAATAAAGTCGTTTGGATACTTTGGTTCACGACCTAAAATAACTTTCATTTCTTCAACTGACATTTCAATTTCTTTAGCTTCCCCTCCTTCTTCATATTTTTTAGTCAAAGAAACGTCACTTTTATCTTTACGCTTTTCGTCATAAACGCCATTACCTAAGTATTCTTTAACCTCAGCTTTAGTTGGAGTAGCATTTTTACTTTTACCTAATTCCTCAGCTAATTCATTTGTAAAACGCTTACCTACAGGTTTAGCTTTTTCTTTTTTATCCTTTTTAGGAGAATAAGATTCTGATTGAGCTGCACCTTGCTTTACCTTGCCACCTGTTTTAAATTTTTTCTTTCTATCTTTCATAGGCTTTTCCCAATCTTCAGATTTATTATGCTTTGCTCTATCTAGTTTCCAAGATAATCCTGTATTTGGACTTCCTCCTTCTTCATATTTTTTAACTAAATTATCATCAGAGTGCTTACGGTCAGCACGTCTTTCATGATATATCTGCTTAACATCATCTGCAAAATTACCATCTTTATCTCTCTTAAATTCCTCTATTTCTTTAGGAGTTGGCTTTTTATAATAAAGCTCTTTACCTTTAGCGTTTAAATCACCATCTTTTTTATGAAGTTTAGGATTACCTTCTGTTTTAAAACGATAACCTGTTCTTTTAGCTTTAATAGCTTTATCAGCTTCAGTAGATTTTTTAGCTTTTAATAATTTTTTAGCAGACATGATATTTGTTTTTTGTTATTTAATTATTTAATTTTTTTATATTCAGGTTTTAAGAACACTTTTCGGTAAATTATTCCATCTAAAGTTATAACATCATCTTTCCATGAATTAATCTTACGACCAAGAGCTTTTTCCGCAATGTTTATTGATATTAAATCACCGTAATCAGCAGATGGTTCAACTCCATTATCAATAATAACTTCTACATTATATGTTTTTGCCATTTGTTCAATAGAACTCATATCGCTTGGATTAACTTCAAGTTGAACTGACAAATCGCCTTGTTTGATTATAAAATGGTCAGGCATTAAATTTGTAACAGACTCAAAAAATCTATCTCTATCTTCTTTATTTTTAGCCGAAACAAAAATAATATCAGAACTAATACCACCGCCATTAGCAAATGAATCCTTTTTTATAGCTTTAATCTTTACAAAATAACCTTCTGATTGTTCAAATTCTATTTCTCCATTTCTAATGGCTTGTAATGCTTTAATAACAGTAATAACTGTACCTGATTCATTACCATTTATAAATTTCAACTTAAATCCATCTTCACTCATACCACCAATAGGTATAACTTTACTTGTGTCAACAGAGTAATATTGATTAACTGATGGCTTATTTTTATGTTTAGGATATTTATATTCAAAAATATATTCTTTTAAAATATTTTTTGTTACATCTGTTACACCACCGCCATTTTTAAAAGTTTGGTTTGATTCACGATGTTTATTGTAAACATCACGGATTTGCTCCTCAGTATATGTTCCTTTAAACATATCGACAACATCAGAATAATCACCTGTATAAAAACATTCATGATTATTCAATTCATAAAGTATCTCAGTTTCAGCTAAGTTATTTTCTTTCACTTTGTTTTTACCAAGTTTGCTAATAGATTTCATACCTTCTGAAAAAGCATCAATATTACCTTTTGGCATATAACCACCACCGCCTATTGATACATATTTCTCACCTTCTTTAAGGGGTGTTTTATTTGCAAGGAATTGTTCGTTTGAAAAAGCAAAAAATACTCCGCATTTTTTTAATAATTCATCGGTCATTCTCTCCTTTTCTTTTTTTATGTCGCCATAACTAACATTACCACCATTTTTAAATTCAGTATTAACTCCATCTAAATAATGAGAAGCATCAGATAAATCACTTGCAGAACGATGAACTTTAGCTACAATCCAAGCAGGAACTGTTGTATTTACATCTACAACTTTATTTAATTCTTCTGTATGATGTTTGATTTGTTTATTATCATTCATTACCATTAAGGCGTTCTGATTAGCAATATCACCTCCATTTTCAAAGAAATCATTAAACCAATTACCATTATCTCCGTACTTCTTAAACTCTCTTTTTCTTTTGTAAGCTTGTTCATGTGGTTGTTTTGATTTAAATAATAAATCACGTCCACTATTTATACCACCGCCTTTTGAGTATTTTTCTTTTGAAAAATGTTTTTTTAACGCATCTTCTCTTGATACATAACCAATATCCGTACCTCCTACTCCTCCCATTTCTGTAATATGCCAATCAGGTAGTTTAAGTTCCTTTTTAGTATTTCTGTGAATAAAAATATAATTTCCTGTTCCACCGCCCATATTTCTATCATGTCTTATGAAGTTATAGTTTTCAGGAATATCTAATAATCCTTTTTCTTTTTCTTCATTTAATCTTTTAACATAATTTTCAAAAGCATTATCTTCTTTCGCTTTATTTAAAACATAATCCCAAAGTTCTGTTTCAAGTTTTAGAATGGAATCATTATCTCCTGATTGTAAATTATATCTTTCTTTCCAAATTTGCTCATATTCATTCCTATCAAGGTCATTATGATAATAAGCAGGAAAATCTGCCAAATCACTAACAATTTTACCATAAGAAACATTATATTTTGGAGATATTTCTTTCCAACTTGCCCAATCATTAATTACATCCCATTCATCAACATCTTTAATAGTAATTGCACCACCATTATCATAACGCTTTTTACGTTGACTCATAGGTTTCTCCCAAGATTCATTTTTATTACGTTGTCTACGGTCTGCGCTCCAAGAACGACCTGAGTTATGATTTGATGTATTTGCCATTTTTAATATTATTAAATTTGTTTATATTCAGGTTTTAAGTAAACTTTTCGGTAACTTATTCCATCTATAGTTATAACCTCATCTTTCCATGAATTAATCTTACGACCTAATGCCATTTCAGCAGTATTTGTAGAAATAACTTCACCTAAGTAAGCTGTAATAGAGTTTTTAGTTTTTCCACCTTCTTTAAAGAAATCATTAAACCAACTTCCATTATCTCCGTACTTCTTAAATTCTCTCTTTCTCTTGTAAGCTTGTTCATGTGGCTCTTGAGATTTAAATAATAAATCACGTCCACTATTTATTCCACCGCCTTTAGCCATCATAGCATCTTCCATATCTCTCATTTTATCTTCCATATCAGCTTTTTGGTGCATCCAATTATTATAAGGATGTTCTGCTCTTTGCTTATCAGTTAATTTAAAATAAAACATATTATTATAATCATTATAAAAAAACTGTAAACCATTTTCATCAGGAAATTTACGGTCACTTATTGATTCCCAATTAATATAAGATATTCTTTCTTCTGAACCATCATAAGAATTAACTAATACATGAATACGATTTTCATCCGCATCAAATGGAGTGAAAAATTTACCATCTAATTCAATACTAAATTTTATTTTTTTATTTTTAGCTTCATCAAAAAGAGATTTTAGCGTATATATACCTGTAACTAGATTTTCCTGTGATTTACCTACTGTTATTAAAGAAACACCACCACCATCTTCAGCAACACTACCTCCATTCTCAAACCAATTAGAAAACCAACCTTCTTTCTTATACTCTTTCCACTCACGCTTTCTATCATAATTTTGCTCATGTGGTTGTTTTGATTTAAAAATTAAATCACGACCTACGTTACCGCCATTTCCGAATTTATCATTCTCCAACCATTGAGTATAAACATAATTATATTCAACTCCATTAATTTCAGATAATTTTTCAAATACTCGTTCTCTTACAAGACTATCTCCAACACCTAAAATAGTATAAACATCACTACCATTATGAATAGCAGTCCATACATCTTTAAATGTACAATCATCATTAAGTTCTTGTCCTAAATCATCTGTAGGATAATTTTCTATATACCAATCTTTAATTAAAATATTTTCACCAACGCCACCGCCATTAGCATAACGCTGTTTACGTTTACTCATTGGTTTCTCCCAAGATTCTGATTTGTTAAATCGTCTACGGTCTGAGTGCCATGAATCACGTTTATCAATACCTCCGCCATTAGCATACTTACCTGTTCTCCAAGCAGTTCCTGCACTTGTATCTTCGCTATCGTAAACGACTTTATTTACACTATCTACAATATAAACATTATCATTTTTATCTACTTTTATTATTAGACTTATGAGTTGATTTAATTGTTGTTCTGTAAGTTTTGCAGTAAAAGTACCCATATTATTAGAGTATCCATCTTTCAATTTTAGACTATGTAAATATTTATTTACTTCATCTTCTATAGCTGTTGTATTATTTATTTTATATGTTTTTGATTCACCAACGCCACCGCCATTAGCATATTTAACATCAGCAGTAGACATTCTTTCTTCAACTTTTTTCATATCAGAAACATTACCACTAAACATAGAAACATTACCTAAATGAATTAAATAATCATAAACTTGTTTATTTCTAGGATTTTTAATATCATAATTTGATTTTAACTCCTCAGCAAAATCTGAATATGTAAATTTATCATATCCTGATTCACCTTCATTTGGCAATAAGAATCCATAAGATTTAAGAATATAATCGTGCATTGCTATTACATGAGGTGAAACGAAAACAGAACCGCCATCTTTAAAGAAATCACTAAACCAATTTCCTTTATCTCCATACTTCTTAAATTCTCTCTTTCTCTTGTACGCTTGTTCATGTGGTTCTTGAGATTTAAATAATAAATCACGTCCACTATTTATTCCACCGCCTTTACCGTATGAAACTCCTGATACCTCTTTTAATATCTTAGTTACTTTTTCATCAGTATCATGTCCTATTGAATCTTTAACATTTTCTAACCAAGTAGAAAGTGCTTTATCTTTATAAGATTCAAGATAGTATCCTGCAATTTCTTCGGCAGTAAAACCACCCTCTTGTTCTATCCAATCCCAACTATCTTCAGGTGCTTCTCCTGTTTCTTTTATACTATCTTTAATTGCCTTGTCACTTCTTTCGTTATAAAGTTTTATGTATTTATATTTATCACCAACACCACCACCAACATCATAACGCTGTTTACGTTTACTCATTGGTTTCTCCCAAGATTCTGATTTGTTGCGTTTTTGTCTATCTAAATGCCAAGAACGACCTGAATTTACTCCACCGCCTTTAGAATACTTTTTTGTAACTCTACGGTTATCCATGTATACTGCATTATTTTTTTCAGCATCCATTTTCGCTTGTTTAATAGCATCGTCAATATTATTAAAATTATAATCATAATCCCAATACTGACTATCTTCATAATCTCTTTTCGTTTGATTTCCTACAACATAATAAGTATCAGTACCATCTTCGTTATCCATTTCTTCAACAAAAAATACTTTTTTACTTTCGTTTTCAGGATTAGACCAAAATTTCATTAAATCTTGTGCATTTCCTACTGAAATTTCCTCAACACCACCACCAACATCATAACGCTGTTTACGTTTACTCATTGGTTTCTCCCAAGATTCTGATTTATTACGTTTTTGTCTATCTAAATGCCAAGAACGACCTGTATTTACACCACCGCCTTTAGCGTATTCTTTAGTCGGTCTTAAATACATTCTTACTACATCACCTCCAAGAAATCCATCAATATCATTTCTCGAAGCGAATTGAGATTCCATTTCCTCATCGCTACCAATCATAAAATTAGCGTTACCGTATTTATCAACTATTTTATTAACAAACTTATTTAATTTTTCAATATCCTCATCATTTAATCCGCTCTCATCTGAATTTATCAATGCTGATGCAGCCCAAGTTGGAATTGTAAAACCTAATAGCTCAACAATATTATCTTCAGCTTTATTAAAAAACACTTTACCTTCTTCAAACATTTTATCTAAAGAATTAATAACCATATAATTCGGAAACCAATAAACTTTTGCTGATTCAGGATAATTAGTATCATATCCATCTCCATTATCACTAATAAAATAACCATCAGTTATTCCTTCAGCATTAGTCAAACCGAATCCACTTTCTCCCATATCATTGTGGAAAATATATTCGCTATTTCCATGAACATCTTCAAATAATTCATACCAAATGTCAAATTCATATTTACCATCTTCTTTAAGTTCTTTTACCAACTCAATTCCTGCTGCATTTAAAGATATTTGTAAACCATTACTTAATTCTTCTAATGTTATATAGCGAAAATTTATTTTATTTTCCATTTTAAATATTATTATTATTTTTCAATTAAATTACTATCATTGTTTTTTCTATTAATTGCATAGTTACGACCATTATATACGGCTGTAGCTAAACCAATTCCGATTAAGCTTAAACTTAACCACTTAGGCATTGTCTTGTAATACTTGACACCTGCATAAACACAAATTGGAGCAATAACAAAAACGTCAACTAATCTTACTACTTGACTTTTTTGAAATTCCTCAACGGTTTCCATCCTTGTTTCGTTATCTTTTAACTTTAATTCCAATTTGTAAATTAAAGTTTACCTTGTTTTTTTAAGATAGCACTACCTTTTTTTATAGCTTCAGCATAAGTTTTAGGCTTTTTATTAGAGTTCCATATTTTCTTTGCTTCAGCTTGAATCAATTCTATTCTTGCTTTTCCTGCTTTTTTTTGTGCTGCTGTTAATGGCATAATATTAATTTTTAAGGTTATTTTATATACTTTTTTACTCTTTAAATATACTTTAATTATCTTCCGAGATAATCAAGTCTAGTTTTTACTTTTAAACGACTTTATTAACAAATCACTCTTTAATATTCTTTATTTTATTAGATTCATTTAATAACATATTATTAAAATTACTTATGCTAAAAGGTGTTATTTCAAATTCACCATTATTCAATGGCATAATATTATTTAAATCTTCAAGTTTAAATTTCTGAATAGGGTTTCTTCTATTAACAGAATCATCAAAATCTTTATGAGGATATAAATCTGCATTTTTAGAAGAACTTAATAAATAAGATTTTTCTAATTGCTGATATACAAATATGATTGTAATATTAGAGTTAGCTCTAATAAATAAACCTTTAAACCATTGATTGATTCCTAAAATTAAACTCTTATTTGGGTATTTAACCATTCCAATTCCTGATTGAAATTGCATCGTTGATACGGATAAATTTGGAGTAATAGGTTCTTCGCAAAAATTACCATTTGCATCTTTTGTTAATTTAAAAAATGTTTGGTTAAAATTTCTACGATTATTTGCATAAAAATACATCCTGTCTACCCAAAATGGGCTATTAAAAGCATCTCTAACAGCAAAATTTATATTTGTATCACCTGTTATATATAACTCTCCATTTGTAGGAGTTGTAGGATAATTTAAAGTATTTGCTCTTTGCGGGTCAAAAAAATCTATTGTAGTATCTACTCCTGTAGGATTAACAATAGTAAAAGACATCTCTTGCCATTGGTCATCTGCTAGACCCCATTTTTTTGCATATTTATCTTTAATTCCTTTCACAATAAAATATTTATTATTTTTTAGATACTGAGTAACTTGTATTACATTTATTTTCTAATTCTCCATTTTTGAATTTCTCCATAAAATCATTAAGAATTAAATATCTTCTTTTATTGAAAGCATTATTAGCACCTCTAAATACTTTTAAAAATGCGTATTGAGCTTCGATTAAAGGGTATCCTAAAGATAAGTAGATGTTTAAAGCGTTAATATCCGCACTTACTTCATCCCCAATCTCTCTGTTAATTAAAGGGTTCATATATTTATGAGAAAATTCGTGAAGTAAAATAATCATTCTCATTGGAATAGAATATTTTTCAAAATCAACTTTTGAAACTTCAATAACACCTGTATTATGACCTACACGAGCAGGTGTGCCAACAAATTCTCCCGTTTTTGGATTTCTAATTTTATAAAAGTAATCAATACAGAATTTACCATCATCTGAACGATAAATACTTGGTTTATAATCACCTGCTGATAACTCATTAGCATTTGCACAAAAATACTGTGCGAATTTAACGAAGTTACGAATATCTTTTTCTGCCCATAAAGGACAAGTTTTTAATTCCTTTACTTCAAATTTTTTAATTTGAAATGATTTATCTTCTTGATTTCCTGTGTTTCCGTTTTTTCTATTAAAAATAGATAATAACATTAAGTTTGGAGTCAATGGAAAATTTAATTCAAATTCTCTATAACCATTTACTTCACCATTACGGTTAATATAAATAGTATCAGACTTTGTTTTATCTACAGCGACTATATTTAAATACTCAGGACTCTTAGTTTCTATACCAATTATTAAAGTAAATGGTAATGTATTTGAAGGAATATTAAATACCATAATTTATTTTTTATTTAAATTTTTATAAATTAAAAATCCAACAACTGCTAAACCAATAATTCCAAACCAATAGTAATTGCCTTCTTTAGTTTCATTATTAGTACTAACAGAACCATTAATTCCATAATCTAAATCATCTTGAAGCCTATCTCCTTGTGGCATACGGTAATAAGCTTGTGGCTGTTCATATACGTTTGTTTGTGCAATAATTTCCATGTTTGTAAATTTAAAATAATTATGTTTTAGATATTAAGTAGCTAGACTTTAATATCAACTAAAAAATGTGAATAAAAAGATAAGTAGTAAATTTTTATTACTACTTATCTTTTATTTTACTACATAGCTTCACTTCTATAAAATGGCTTTAGAATACTTTTTGGACGAGTGCATATAGTTCCCTTTACAGGGTCTAATGTAGCATTGTAACCTATGTTACAAGGTGCGGGTGCGCCATTTTGCCAACCTGCTGTGTAACCGCTATAAGGCTGCTGACCATTTTCCCAACCTGCAACATATCCTAATGTACTATTAGGATTACATTTATTATTTGCAAAATACCATCCTTTAGGACATCTATTTGTTGGTGGCTTTGTGCCACCTGCACCTGTCACATTAGAATCTTCTTCTTCATCCATAGAAGCTCCCATTTCTGAATCAGATGTAGCTAACTTAGAATCTAAAGATTTTGAAGTTGATGATTTTTTATTTTTCCACATATAGTATCCTATACCTGCAACGGCAAAAATTCCTAAACCGATTATTACTTTTTTGTTTACCATTTTATTTGTTTTTTTATTTTTTTACTAATTTATTTACATTGTTGTTAATTGGTCTTACAGAACCTGTTGACTGAACACCACCGCACATAAGTACAGCTTCTTCAAAAGGAACTCCATAACCTAAAGTTTGGTCATTAATACAATTATTAACTTGAGCATTTTTATCAAATGGATTTTGAGATATAATATTAGACTTAATCTCATTATATTTCAAAGGAGTATTAACTTTTCTAGCATTAGAACAAGCAGCTTTTGCTTCAGATAAAGATAATCCTTGTGATGTATACATATTTACACATCTTTGATATGCGTTATCACTTACCGATGTAACATTAGAAACATCTTCTTTATCATCACAACATCCACAACCGCAATCGCATCCTGAAGCACTTGATGTATTTTCAGGTTTATTTTTTTTCCACATATAGTATCCTATACCTGCAAAGGCTAAAACTCCTAACCCGATTATTATTTTTTTATTTTCCATTTTTTTATAAATTATTCAGCGTTCATAATTGTGTTACTTCCACCACCACTACATCTTGTGATAGTTGTCCATCCTTGATTTGCCTTAGTAGGATTACATCCACCTGCCCATACTGATACACTTCCATTATTTTTATCTATATACTCACAAGTTGTTACACAAACAGGTGTTCCTCCAAGCACAACATTTGTTGGATTATCACTTGTTATTTTTTTCTTTTTAGGATTCCATCCCCATAAATTAGATTTTTTATCATCAGATAATGGAGGTGCAGGCATGGGGTATTTTTTAGGCATCCATTTATCACGAGTTAAATAAGCTACTACTCCTACTGATAATACACTTAATAAAATTATTTTTGTTTTCTTTTCCATTTTATTTGTTATTTTATCTTGTCACTAATTTATTTATATTGTTTACAATTGGTCTTACAGAAGCTGTTGATTGAACACCACCGCACATAAGTACCGCTTCTTCAAAAGGAACTCCATAACCTAAAGTTTGGTCATTAATACAATCATTAACTTGAGTATTTTTATCAAATGGATTTTGAGATATAATATTAGAATTAATCTCGTTACGTATTTTATTACCAACAAATGATACTCCTGTTATATTATTTTTTATATTAGACTTTTTTTGACCAATACCTTTTGCCATATTAGACTTAATCTCGTTATATTTAGGGTTTTTTATAACTATACCACTAGAACACTTAGCTCTAGCTTCATCTACAGATAAGCCTGATTTCATATAATGTATAATACAATTTCCATCCTCTGAAATAACATTAGAAACATCTTCTTTATCATCACAACATCCACAACCGCAATCGCATCCTGAAGCATTTGATTTATTTTCAGATTTATTTTTTTTCCACATATAGTATCCTATACCTGCAAAGGCTAAAACTCCTAACCCGATTATTATTTTTTTATTTTCCATTTTTTAAATATTTATTATTATAAACTAACCTCTACCTTGACCTGCTAAAACTGTTGAATCCCCTCTACCTTGACCTGCTAAAACAACAGGATTATTTGTTAATGTTACTACATTATCTCCTCTACCCTGACCTGCTAAAACAACATTGTTAGTAGGTTTTAAAATAGATTTATTAAATAAAGGTTTATCATTCACATTTTTTACACTAGCGTTATTAACAGATTCATTATCTTTTTTAATAGAATTATTAGAATTGTCGATAGTTTTATCTTTTCTTTTAAACCACATATAATATCCTATACCTGCAACGGCTAAAACCCCTAAACCAATGTATAATTTTTTATTTTTCATTTTATTTTAATAAATTATTCTGCGTTCATAATAGTATCACTTAAACCACCCGAAGCCTTATTTTGTTAAATATTATTTTCAGGTGATGCTACAGCTCTTGCATAATTACATCTAATATCAGGAATTTGATTAGGAGCTGAAACATTAACAGGAGAACTTCCTTTAGGACATTTACCTGTTGACGGCATTGGAACAATTTGTGATAATGGATTATTGCTTATTATTATTTTATTTTTTTGATTCAATCCTAAAAATTCAGATTTATTTTCAGGTTTATTTTTTTTCCACATATAGTAAGCTATACCTGCAACGGCTAAAACTCCTAAACCAATGTATATTTTTTTATTTTCCATTTTTATAAATTAAATAGATGTTGAGTTTCTGTCAGTTTTTGGACAAGCTGCTGATGTGCAAAAAATAGAACCATCAGCTCTAGTAAAAGGACAAGTTCCCTTTCTACAAGAAGTAATATTAGACTTTTGTTCTTCGATAGATTGCTTTTTTTTCCACATATAGTATCCTATACCTGCAAAGGCTAAAACCCCTAAACCAATGTATAATTTTTTATTTTCCATTTTATTATTTTTTATTGTTTAGCTTTTTTACAACAAGCAAATGAATATTTAATAGAACCGTCAGGAGTCTGAACACCATAGCAAGGACATTTTTTTTGACCACCACCTGCTGTTATATTAGATGTTTCTTCTCCTTCGTTTTTTTTCCACATATAGTATGCTATACCTGCAACGGCTAAAACTCCTAAACCAATGTATAATTTTTTGTTTTCCATTTTGTTTTCCATTTTGTTTATTATTTATTATTTATTTTTCTAATTATAAAAAACGAACTAATTATTAAAGTTGATATACCTAATATGATTAAAACATTTTTATTTTTACTAAAAAAATTTTCATTCAATTCTTTTTTTTCTTTTACAGAATCTATATTATTTCTAGTATTTGTAATTGGATTTACCTTGTTAATATTTTCTTCAATAGTTTTTTTAGCTTCTATAATAGGTTTTAAACCAAGTGCTGACTTTACTCCTTTTAAATTTCTAGGTTTAATATTGCTAGGTGGAGGAGTAGGTGTCGTATTATTATTTGGTAATTCAGTTATTATAGGTAAAATGCCTTTTGATTCCATTTTCAATTGAGCAAGTCCTCCATTTCTTTTAAATTCTCTCCATTTTTTTCTCCATCCTGATACCCAATAATATCTAATATGAGGAACATCAGCACAAACTTTTTGGTCTACCATTCTTACCTTTGGTACATTTGAGCAAATTTGCTGAGTACACATTTTTAATGGATTTGCAAAAGTAGGACATGGTTTTGGAATATTTACACATTCTCTTTCAGTATAACCTTGCGGAAGTTTAATAGTAGTACATTTATTCTCCATATAGTTATCATTTGCTATATGAGCCTTTCCATATTGGGCTTTTAATTCTAATTTTTTTTGTCTTACTAAATCTCTAAATTTAGGTAAATCTGTTTGTGATGTATCTCCTAATTCAGCTTCCTCTCCTTCATAATCAGTAGAATCTTCATTTTCAGTTTCTTTTTCTCCATCTGCTTCGTTTTCAGAATCACCAATTGCATTATAGTAATTCTTTTCCGTTAAGTTAATTAAACCGTTATCAACAAGATTTTTATTTAAAACATCAAACTCTTTCATTCTATTTATTTTACAAATAATTTTTTTAATTTTAAAAATTAATTTTCTAATTATTTATTTTTATTTTTTTTATATAAATATATACCAACCCCAATAATTAATGAAGCAAACGTAATTATTGTTATTGGAGAAACCTTTTTTGATACATCAACTGATTCATCTTTTGAAGCATCAGCACCATAATAAAATGTATCATTAGGATTTACGTATGAAACTATATTAGCAGGAACATAATTTAAATTTCTGCTATATCCTGTGAAATTCGATTTATCTCTATTATACATATTTTTAAGATTTATCTTTTTTAATTTATATTTAAAACCAATAGGTCTATTCATTTCAGGAATATCCTTTTTTAGACTATTAAATAATTCTAAATTTTTGAAATCTAAAATATTTGCTTTTAATCCAAGTTTATTGTAATCACTATAATCAATTAATATTTCTTCATTTGGCATAATATCTCTATTAGCAACTAAATAAATATTATCATCACTTAAAAAAGCATTAACGTTTCTATTTAATGAATGATTTATATAATAAGTAGGTTCACCTTGTTTTTTCACTCTACCATTTTCATCTAATTGCATTGAATGTAAAAAACAACATCCTTTCTCAATTACGTCATTAGTAAATAATCCTTTATTATGAATATTTGATTTATCTACTCTAACTATTACTGAATTTTTCATATTTTATTTTTTACCGTATTTTTTATATAATAAAAAACCTCCTGCTAATACTAAAAATACCGCTACAGTTCCTCCAACCCATTTATATGTATTAATCTTTTTTTCCTGTTGTGCAGCATATATCGCTTCTTCTAATTCTACATCATCTACTTCAGGAATGGTATTATCTCCTGAAGCTAAGTCTTGATTATATCTTTGATTTTCAGGACTACCATTATTATAAGGATTTTTACTAGCCGTAATCATTTTAGCAACAGCACCTACAACTGATAATCCTAATGACACATAAGCACCAATTGCAGCAGCAGAATAAGGGTCTGCTGCATTTGAATATCCAAGCTCATCTATAAAATTAGCCGTACTTTCTTTTCTTGCTTTAGCTTTTTTTGTTCTAAATATTGGTTTATTCCAAGCTCCTGAAATAGCTTCCTGAAGCTTTTTTTTATCACCACCTAATTTATCTTGCCAAAAATTAGAAATTTTTTCCCATGATTCTTTTGCTTTTTTAGCATTATCTACATCAAAATTATATTTCTTTAATTGTTCTTCATTTAAAAATGCAGGATATAATCTTGATGCTATTCCAAATATGTTTAAACGAAATCCTGCTAATGCAGCACTTCTAGGAACAGCAATAGCAGGATTACCTGTAAGTGCTAAATGCCTTGCTATTTTTTTCAATTCTTCATTTTTTACAATGTCCTCTGTTGTTTGCTTAATATTCTTACCTGCTGCTGTTACCTGCTCTTTAGTACTTTTAATTGCATCTTTAGCAGTTTGTTCAATATTTTTACCCGCAGCCTTTAATTGGTCTTTAGTACTCTTAACAGCATCTTTAGTATTCTTTTTCAAACCTGCAAATGGGTCTTTCCAATCAAAATTACTATAGCTTTCAAGCTTTTCTATATTATTAATATCTAAATCGTTCATTGTAAAATTTGTTTTTTTAAGATAATAGATAGACTTAATATTATCTATCTATTATCTTTTTTTTAATTCAATAAATTATTTTTTACCGTACTTTTTATATAAAATAACACCTCCAATAGCTAATACTACTATCCCAATAGCTACTCCAATAGCAGTACCTTTTGACATACCTAAAATTTTATCATCCGATGTTTTATCTTTATCAGAAATAGGTAAATCTTCATCTATAACAATATTTCCATCAGAATCTAAATTTTCTAATCTTGATACTTGGTCAGCAACAGATGCTGCATCTTCAAAATAAGCCGATGCTTCAGCACTTCCTTCTTCATAAGGAACTTCTTCATCAGCTTTATGCCTTTTGAAAACATTCATAATAAATGCTAAGAATTTTTTCCATCCACTAATCTTTTGCTCCTCAGTAACTTCAGCATCTCCCGTTTCTTCAATTACCGCAGATGTTTCATCAGGGGTAACAGTAATATTTGAAACATCATCAGTTGATTGAGGTATAGATAAATCATTTAACTCATCACCATCTGCATTATAATAATTATTTGCATCAAAAGAAAGTTTTGATTTATTTTTTTTGAATCTTAATTTAGCACCTAATCTAATTGCTTCATTTAATTTTTCTTCTTTTCCACCATTTTCTTTCCATTTCTTTAAAACATCAGCGTATGATAATTTAGCTTTTGGAACAAAAGATGGTTTAAATTTAGAAACTTTAATTTCAGAACTTGAAGCAATAGCAGGATAAAGTCTTGTTGCAATACCTAACTGATTACTTCTGATAGCAGTATAAGTCATTCCTAAAACAGCTTTACCTAATAATTTTCTAAACGCTTGTTTAGCCTTATCAGATAATTCTTTTGCAGTTGTTTTAATATTTTTAGCAGCATCTTTTATTTGGTCTTTAGTGCTTTTAATAGCATCTTTTGTCGTTTGCTCTAAATTCTTTTTTGCATCTTTTATTTGGTCTTTAGTGCTTTTTATAGCATCTTTTGTCGTTTGCTCTAAATTCTTTTTTGCAGCTTCAGCTTGTTCTTTTGCTTTTTTTGCTATTCTATCAGCTTCTGCTTTTGCTTTTTGAGCTGCTTCTTTAGCTTTATTAGCAATTCTTTCTGCTTCTGCCTTAGCTTTTTTTGCAGCTTCTCTTGCTCCCGCTAATGGGTCTTTCCAATTAATATTACTATATTCTACGATTTCTTCTTCTTGAAAGCTATCAAGTTTATCTGCGTTATTTAAATCTAAGTTATTTTCCATTTTTATAATTTTTATAATTTTTATTTATTTTTTTCTATTTTTTATAATTTTATAAGTAGCAAATCCTCCACCTAATACTAAAACTCCAACTCCAATCCAAAATGCTACTTTAGGTAATCCTAAAATTTTATCATCATCAGATGTATCTGAAGAAGCAGTTCTTACATTTGATTTAGCTGCCTGAATAGAAATTTCAGCATCCTTTTTAGCTAACTCATCTCTAGTTTTTTGTAATTCTACTTGAGCTTGTTTTCTTTGATTATCTATTTCCTCTTGTTTTCTTTTAAAATTAGCTAAACACTCCTCATACTCTTTCTTTTTTTTCTTATATGTTAAATTAGAAACACCTCCTGTAAGAATACTAGTTAATGGATTAAGAGCTAATGGTTTCTTGCATCCTGTAACTTGTTCTGTTGATTTTGAAGCAGATATATTTGAAAATCCTTCAGAAATATCTATATCCATTAATTTTGAATTTAATAAATCCATATTGTTATCGTATTTTTCCATTTTTTTATATTTAGTTAATTATTAAAATTATTTTTTAATGAATTTTTTATAAATGAAAAATCCACCGATTACTACTAAAGCTATTCCTGCTCCATAAGCAACTTTTTTAGGCATACCTAATATTTTATCTTCACTTTCAGATGCTGTTTTACTTGCAGATACCACTTCCTTTTTATCTTCTACAATAACTGTTTCAACAGGTGTTTCTTTTGCTGCTAAATCAACTTTTTTAGCTATCATTTTAGTAGGTCGTTCTAATAAAAATCTTTTTGCAGTATTTGCATCAGCATTACTATAAATACCTAAATCATCAGGGTTATTTAAAGTTGTGATAGCTTCGTCATTTTCCATTTCCATTTC
>JACCDG011616494.1_pt1 | contig 48829 bp, 61 predicted proteins | sample 7442471 | NCBI WGS metagenome assembly JACCDG01 (sample SAMN15323444, study PRJNA562643) | freshwater metagenome | isolation source: river surface water | place: USA:Blue River Watershed | collected 2017-08-17
AGCAGCTTCTTTAACAGCATTCTGCAAACCCGCGTACGCATGGGTTACTGCATGTCTATTTCGATTAGCTTGAGCAGACACAAGATCGTCAGTAGTTCTAATCTTCCCAAGGAGAGTGTTAAAAATACCCACAGGGGTTGTATTATCACCATCAGCAGGAATTAAGAAGTCACGGAGCTTGCCTTCGTTTACAGTAGTCTTCATACGAATGGCAAACTTATTACCAATCTGGACTACATCAAAAGCTTTCTTCCTAAAGTTATAAACCGTGGTAGCCATATTAAAGGCGTGCTCAGGTCTCTCAAAGAGAGTCTGGTCAGGCCTACCAATAGTAGTATAAACTTCGATAGCGTTCCCAAGATTGTCTTCAGGAGCCACCATCTGTACGTCCAGAATAGCATTGTCCGTCTCAGGGAAGTGCTTTTTGAAGTCTTCCTGAGCAATCTGCATAGCCCTATTCAGAGCATTAGGATCGTTGCCAATTCTACTGACAATAGACCTAGAGTCCTGTAAGGCTTGGTCAAGTTTTCCACTAATCTTGTTTAAGGTTTCAGCAATTCTTTGAGCAAGGCGATTGGAGATCTTAGTAATCTTTTGTCTACCAGTCTTAGCTGCCTGTTGGCTGAACATACTGGGGACAAAGCTTTCAAGTTCTACTCTACCTCTAGTGTTATTAGGAGGGCCGCCAAGCTGTTCAATCATCCCAAGCTTCTCAGCCTTTAGCCCAGCGCCTTCAACTTCATGCCCAGCAGCAACCGAAAGGTCAGCTTCGAGGTTAGGATTAGTAGGATCAGCAGCTTCTACGACATCTCTGGCTGCATTTTTACCAAACTGTTCAGCAGGAATATCTCCATCCACAGCCTGACGCATACGGTTTACAACCGATGCAGGCTCTTCAGCAAAACTGAATGGAAGGTCGTTTTTAGTGTTAACAGCTTTCTTTACATTCTCAACAACTTTGTCTACAGAACGAGACACACCCATCTTAGCAGCGGTTCTCTCGATACCGCTACCAGTGTCGTTGTACGTCTTAAGGAACTTTTCTACATCCGCTTCAGATTTAATTCTACCGTTGTTAAAACCAGCTTGGGCGTGCTGAAGCATCTTCGAGTCTTTACTCTGAAGCTTAGGACCACTGCCTGAGATATGCCCCCAGATATCAGTAGGATGGAGAGACTTCTCATACTCATTCATAGCTTCTTTCTTAGCTACAGAAGGAGCAATACCAGCCTTAGAGTTACGCACAGCTTGAACGATATTATCAGCAATCCCTTGGTTAAGGTCTTCGCCTTCACCTGCAATCACCTTACCAACATCACTAGCACCTTTCTTGGCACCCTTCTTAGCTGCGCTCTTACCTGCTTTAGCAATAGAGATTGCATCACCAACCGTAGTCAGTTCCATAACCGAAAAAGCGTTATCTAAGACAGCCTGAGACCTAGAATAGTCCAGAGCACCTTGAGCAAATTCCATAGCATCGAGAAGATTGTCTTCAGCAATAGTCTCAACTGCCTTCTTGAATACCTCTCTACGCTTCTCTAAAGGAAGACTCCAGAGATACTGGTATTGTGCTTCTAAGTTACTACCAAGGAAGATGGAACCTCCTTTAGGACCAAGATTGGGATTCTGTCCCGGAGACTCCACAGTATTCCTCTTATTAAAATACGAGGCTCCTGGAACAATCCACTGTTCAAAATAGTCATAACCCTTGCCAAGGAAGGATTGGCCTGAGAACCTAGCTTGGAGTTCATTAATAGTATCGTTTACGTCTTCATTCCAAGACATAAGCCCTTCAGCTACGTCTCTGGGAGCATGGTACTCTTCTGCGGAGTAATCCTTCTCAAAGAACTTCTTAAATGCATAGTCTGTACTAGCAATACTCTTGTCAGCAACTTTTCTAGCATAAAGCTCGTTAGCCTTGGCTTTGAAGTCTTGATCATTCTTAGTAGACTTTAAATCCTGCAACTCCTGGTGGGAAAGAGACGTGATAAAGTCATGAGTAGGCCTATCCAAAGGCTTACCCTTAGTTGCATTAGCAACATCCATGAGCATATTTACTCTAGCACGCTCATCTTCTACTTCTTTAGTAGCCGCTACAGTTTCAGCAATGGCATCTGGACCATCAGCAAGGATGCTGGAGTAAAGATGGTTCACACCGGGAGATACGTCTCCCAGCGCAAAGTTATACTTAATAGACTTCTCCTTAGCATATTCTTCCGAATATTCCTTAGGAGGAACTGACGGTTCTAGAGCAGGGTAATTCCCTTCCTCTTCCTGAGTCCTAAGAGGCATCAGGTGGTCCGTCACTTCTATTGTATTGTCCAAATTTAGACCTCCTCAGTAGGGTCAAACATTCCCTTTAAGCCGCTAGGCAGCTTTTGGATCTTATCAGCATTATTCATAATCATACTACCCCAAGACTGAAGACCACTGCCGATAGCGCCTCTTCCTTCCCAAGCTGTACGTCTACCGTTGGCATCATAAATCATTTTACCAAGGGCTACGTTCTGATTAGTGTTGTTAATAGACTCAGCAGCATTGCCTGAAATAGCTGCAACGCCTCCCTGCACCGCAGAGCCCGTAGAGGCACCCTGGGCCTCCGCATTGGCAATAGCAGTACTTCGGGCTATCTGAGCCTGTCTAATGGCTTCCCTGCGCTTCCTAGCGGCATCTAGCTGCATCTGTCGCTCTCTCGCCTTCTCTGCATCTTCTGAAGCCTGTGAGGACTGATAAGCAGAATACGCTGATACGCCAGTACCAACAGCCGCTAACGCCAATCCGATTAAAGGAATTAGGGGTGCAAAGAAGAAGCCAAGAGGCATTACTGAAAGGATGTCTAGAAACATATTACGTCCTTAAATATCGTTTGTTTGAGTTACAGTGGTAGACCAACCATGAATGAAGAAAGGCTTCCCATCCTCTGATCTGAAGCTGAATTGGACTGATCTTCCTCTTCCTCTGACTTTAATTCTAGCCTGCTGAACATCCACTTGTAGTTTATTACGATAAATCTGCTGTGGAACAGACACTCTAGGTGAGTCCTGAGTAGATGCAAAATCCCAGTAGTTCTGGAAGTAGCAGGAAGAATCTGGATAGTTAGTCAAAAATGCAGTGATATAATTAGTCTCAGTAAACCTCTGGGCTTGTCCCATAATGTTGAAACCACTAATCACATAGCTGTCAAAAGAAACCCCACTACCTGAAGTAGCAACGTCCCAATCAAGGTAGTCTGAGTTAGTAGCTGTAGCCCAAGTAAAGGAATAAGTAGTGCCTGAGACTAATTTAGAAACATAGTATTTAAACAAAGAAGGTCGAGATTCTTCTGTAAACTCAAAAGCAGTAACCACTTCACCTGCTGGATCAGTAACCGTAGCTCCTGAAGAAGTAACATCTGACTGTTCAGCTTCAGTAGACACACCGATGCTATTAATGATATCGTTTACATATACCCCTGCGGTCTGATCAATAGTCCATGGATAGAACGCACCCTTCTTAAGATTGAAAGAAAGAACTCTGTTGTAGTTCATAAAGTTGTCTACGTCATCTGAAGCATCCGTACTTCTATAAATCCAACGAACAACTTGGTTATTTCTGTCGTAAGCACCTTTAGCATACTTCTTATTTGCCGTAGGTATTTGATCGTAGAAAGTCTGGATAGTATCTCTGGTCAAAGACTGTAGCTGATCACTTCCTGTTTGACTCGGAGCAATGGTCCAAATACCTTCGTAGTTCCACCAGAGGGGTGTACCATCAACGTCTACGAAAGATGAAGCACTGACAGCACCTACCGAAGAAAGCTTAGTAACAGAGTAGTCTTTAGCAGTAAAACCACCACCACCATCATTAGATCCTGAAATAGACCAGACGCCGTTGGTGCAAAAGACAAGAAGTTTATTACCGTAAGCAAACAACTTTACCACCGAAGCAATGTTTGGGATGGTGATGACACCACCGTCAGTGGCTAAAAGATCTCTATTGCTTCTAGCAGTAGGATCGTTGACTTGGTAACAATACCCAGCAAGATCAGGTGTTTCAAGAATCTGAGAGTAGTAGATATTGGTATTGAACCCTTGGTAATCTACACCGGCATAAAACACTCTACCTGCGTATGAAGCAATGGATTTAGGTCTAAAGTAAGACGAAGTAATATCGTCGTCAGATAAACCTGAAATACCAGAGACAACATCTCTTTCCTGAGAGAATGCTTTAAGGATATAGGCACCACCGATAACTTTAGTATTAGGCGTGCCTTCACTGTTAAAGAAGTTCACATTGAACTCTTCAGAAGTATCAAGGTAATACCACCAGTACTCATTAAGAGCAGGCATGGTAGTAGCAGAAGAGTCCCAGTGGTCTAAAGCAACCACAGTAGAACCGCCTGAACTCCTTACAGTAGAACCCCAACCACGGTTGAGAAGGTTATACTCATCAAAATCGTCTAAGGCTGCACGAGTAGAAGTAGGTCTAGTTTTAAAATCAGGGTAGGTTGCAGTGCTGGTTAAACCATCAAAATCTCTAATCTGAACTTCAATATCAGTAACTGTAATAGAAGGACCGGAGGAGTTGAATTGAACTCGCATAGGGTGGCAATAAGGATGTGCTACAAAAAGAAGACCTTTTGCAGTATCGAACTGACAAGCAATACCTTTAGGGCTAGGAGCACCTGAAGGTTGATGAGCAGTTAAGTCTAAGGAGAAGGCTTCAAATCCAGGGGAAAGAGGACCGTTAGGATCTTCCTCATAAAAATAAAGAGTAGCACCTACCTGGACTACAACGTAGACCAAAGTGCCACTCCCAGCCACACCTCTCCAAACGAATGAAGCAATTATAGAATCATTACGAGTTAAGTTGTCCGTTTCAAAGTCAGATTCATAGTCAAATCCATTTCGCCTAGACACAATACCGGTATTAGAGAAAAGGCAATCCCAAGTCTCTGTACAAGCGTTTGCAGGGAAATTTAAACCAGAAGCTTCTGTGACTAGACCTTTAGTAAAGTCATTGAAAATCTGGACTTGCTTACCTCGGCTCATTCAATCCTACTCTAGTGTGATATTATCGTGATGCTTCTTAAATCTAGGCTTAGGTGGGTCGTAGATATCGTTCTTAGTCGCTCCTGGCTCAAGAACAGGTTCAGAACCACTCTTAACCTGTACAAGTTTATATCCAGCAGTATTGCAATAGTTTCTTACAGCTTCTTTAGCGTATTCAAACGTAGTGAACTGGCCTTTAAGTACTTCAGGAATTGCTCCTTTAGTATAAGACAGATGCCAGAAACCGTAGGGGTCTTTCTGAGTTGCTCGGATGATTACTCCATTATCAAGTTCAAGAATTCTGTTCTTTTCAGACGGGTCAGTGTCTTCAAAATCGAAAGTGTTAAACATGGTCTGTTATTTCCTTCCATAATTGGGATATTTAAAGTAGTAATTCTGGCCATCAGGGTAGGCAATATTCTGCTTCTTCTTCTGGCTGTCGATTTTGTTCTGTCGAGCCTTATTTTCAGCTCTATTATTAATCTGTTGTTTAAGATCTGCCCAGCATTGGGCCTTAGCTTCGTTTAAGAGGGCTGAGAACTGCCTGGCGTCTAAGTCAGGAGTAAAAGTATCTTCTAAAGTAAACGTAGGGGTGACAATACCGTAGCAAAGAGTCTTACTAGCTTGTAAATTGTCATCCTCTTCAGAATCGTAGGAGTCAAAAAGGAGTTTTCCATCATCAAAAGACGTATACCAACTAGGAGCTCCGTTATTTTTACATTTTAAGGTAAAAGTTTCAGAGTTAGTGGTAAAACTGAACTGCTCTACATCATCTCCGTCAGAATTTAGGCCTAAAACCATCTCCATAAAGTCTTTAGAAGGCATATATTTAACTTCACGGTACTTAACATCGGTTTCATCGGTGACAATTTCATTATATTTAATCCATTCTAAGGTAATTACATCAGAAGGGAGTGTCATAACCGTAGGAGTAGAGGGTGAAGTTGCATCTAATTGAAAGAAATCAAAATGCTCAGGTAAATCAAGCTGACCTACTAGGTCATAATAACATTCTTTGATAATTTTAGCAACTGCTCTGGACTCTTCAGTATCATCAATAGAGTTTACCTCGTCTCCATCAAGAGAGACAAGGATTTGCTGGGTCATTTCAAGAAGTGTGTATTTCATTAATCGCTAGACCTGTCTCTTCTACTACGTGCGTATTCTTCTCTCCATTTCTTTTCCTCTTCAGGAGACTTACGCTTTAAAATAAAGCTAATTACTACTGGAAGGATCTTACGGAGCATTTCCTGGCCAAAGCCAATCCAAAAGGTAGGTGAGCGTGCTATTAGGAAGCCTCCTGCACCGATACCGATGAAGAAGACAAACACAGCTAACACGCTCAACCAATCCATTAGACAGAGACCTTCTTGGTATTAGCCCAGAAGGACCACAACAGCGAGGCAATCGTCGCAGCAGCACCAGCCAAAGCGGTCCAATCAAGACCGTTAGTGTAAGCCTGCACAGCAGCGAGGGAACCCACCGTGGTGATAACCCAGCGTACAGCTGAGCCAACCTGAGCGGCAGTAATGTTATTGAACATTGTTTGTTTCCTTACTTAAGTTTGGAGAGAGCGACAGCAACCTGTGCTCGAAAGAGATTACCAACGGCGGTTGCACCGTTTACAGATCGGTCAAACGGGAGATACGAGATATCCCACTTGCCATTCTGTTTGATACCGAGAGTACCCTGAACTTCTGCATGAGACAGAATAGTCTTAGGGGTCACCGGAATTTTATACTTCTTAGCGAGTTCTGCGGTCTTTTTGACTAGCACGTCCCACTGAAGTTTCTTCAACGGCCACTTGCCAAAGTTGAGAGGACGCTCAGTAGCACCGCCCATGCAAGCAACTGAGATACCGATGCTGTCCTTGTTAGTACCTTTAGTGTGTTTAGCGTACTGACCATCTGCAATGTTTAGGTTCGCTTCCGGTGTAAAGTTACCGGGATGGACGACACCATTGCCGTCTACTGTAAAGTGGTAGGACTTCTTATCAAGGGCGTCGAACTTATACGTTCCAGCCGTCCAGTGAATAATAATTCTTTTCATTAAGCGATCACCAGCTTGATAATGTCCTCTTCTTTCACACCAGCAGAATGGAACATAATGGCCTGAGTATTCGAGTCCATCAGCATAGTCATATCGTCACGAGCGCAACCATCTTGGAAATACGTCACACCAGCGTTCATGGGATCAACACCGGGAACCCAGACAAACTGGGAGGTCTCGTTTAGAAGTTCCAGACCTCGCTTCGATCTATTCGTATTTACATACTTGCGAAGCTTCTCCTGACCTTCAGGCGTAAGCGTATACACCACAAGGCTTCTGTTTCCCGCCCAACCTAAAAGGTTTGTCTGTGTCATACACTGAGTCTTAGGGGCTTCCGCTGAGAAAGCAGGAGTTACCAGCATTGCGATTGCGAAGAGTACCGGGATAAATTTCATTTTAAGGTCCTTTATTTAGGAAAGGGAGTAAGGTGTGGATTAAGTAGCCTACAGCGGCTGCAAGAAACCACCCGAAGTATTTAGCTCCTTTGAGCTGTTGGATTACATCGTTCATTTCCTTTAAAGTCTTCTCAGAAGATACGATGTGTTTTTCGATAGTATCTAGTCTAGTCTCAACTACCGCGAGTCTTTCATTAACGTCCGTCATTAGTCCCACGCTCCTACTGAGTAAGTACTTACGTCACCAGCTCTCCAGATACGGAAGTAGCTACCAGCTTTCATAGTAGCGGCAGCAGCAGTAACCAGAGTAATCGAAGGAATGATCGTGCCAGCGGTTGTAATACGAAAGGTGCCTCGGATAGAAGCACCCATACCTGTACCAGTACCTGCTGACACCATGGACGCAACTGTCTGTTGAGCAGCAGTAAACGAACCAGTCTGCGTACCCGCGTTAGTAGGAGTATTGTTGTCAATACCGGCGGTGTGGTATAAGAACGAAGCGCCTACAGCAGTACCACCACCAATAGGATCGAATGCGGCGTTACCGCTCGTACCACTCATAGTTAAGATATACAACATGGCGTCGAAGAAGTAAGTACCTGTTCCTAAGGTAAGTCTACCGTTAGTCGTTGTATTGAAAATCTTCTGTTCAGTTGTAGCGTTCGTTAAAGCGTAGTCGGAATCAAGTTTAATCCAATGTTCTTCTCTGGAGACGCCTTGGTTCGCACCCGCGTTGTTGTAGCCGTACCTGATTTCAGGCTCAAAGCGGAAGCGCCTTGCGAGCGTTCCCGCCGACATCAGATCGACATCAAGCCCGCCGTCCTCGCTGGCGTTCGTTGGGTCGATGATCGTCCCTTGAAGCGCCGCGTACTCTACGTAGTTGGCCCCACTATCAAGCCCGGAAAAAACGACTCGGCCAATGTCGTCGTTCGCTGCGGGGGAAGAAGACGACCGGTCCAGTATCAAGTCCGGAAGGGCGGAGGCTCCGGAGTCACTGGACGTCAAAGTCAGGGTGCCACCATTGAAGGTGTTAACCCCCGCAATGATGTTGCTGCCCGCTAGAAGTGCAACCCCCGTGGGGTTCACCGTCGTTCCAGACATCGAAAGGTTCGCGCCGAGGGTGATGGCGGCGATGTCGCCCGTCGAACCTCGGCCAAGCAGTTGAGACGCGCTCAGGGCAACTTCACCGACGTCACCGCTGGTTCCCGCCGCCCGCGCGAGGACGCTGTTGGCGCCTACGTTCTGCATCTTAGCATAAGTAACAACATCGTTGTCGATGGTCATTACAGTGCCAGCAGAGGAGACAGTAATATCACCATAGTCAGCGTCAGATAACCCACCGCCACCACCGCCACCAGAGGCGTTTAAGGTAGTGCCAGTAATCGTAAGGTTAGTGCCAATAGTCAGCCATTCCAACTGGCCAGCAGAGTCGTCCCAGAAAAGGATACGATCTGCGTTCGGATCAGTTAACGCTGCTAAATCATCCAGCATAGCGTTAGTGTCTTGGTACAGTGGGTCTGTAACAGTAGTTACAGCAGTAGAAAAATCAGTAATATTTGAAGCAGTGTGTGTATGGCCAACATAAGATACGTTACCGTCAGAGACAGCAGTATCTAACTGAGCCATAGTGAATGAGCCCAGACTGGTGGAGTTGCTCCCAGCCGATGCTGTAATAGCGCCTGTTAACGCAGCTCTGCTAAGAGAAGGCGTAGCGTCACTATACACAAGAGTAGTATCTACCATACCACCGACAGCATCCTGCGCTGCTTCGTTGAAGTCAGACACAGTAGAAGCAGTTTGTGTACCGGTATGGTTAGCTCTACTCCTGTCGGAGTCATGGAAGTGGAGAGTAGAGTTCACACCGTCGTCAAGACTGTTCAGGTTTGAAACAGTCATTGTTACATCAGTCACATTTGCAAGAGTATGCGTATGTCCAGTATACGAAACGTTTGCATCGGATACAGCTGCGTCAAGCTGGGCAGAAGTAAACGAACCTAAAGCTGTCGAATTGCTGCCAGCGGAAGCTGTAATAGCTCCAGTAAGAGCAGAACGGCCCATAGAGTTGCCAGCATCATTGTACGTCAGCGTAGTATCAAAAGCAGCGCCTACAGCATCTTGGGCAGCTTCATTGAAATCTGAAATAGTTGAGGCTGTCTGTGTACCAGTATGGTTTGCTCTACTTCTATCGCTATTATGAAAATGAAGGGTAGAGTCAACACCATCATCTAACGAATTTAAGTTAGACACCGTCATAGTAACATCGGTGACGTTAGCTAAAGTATGGGTATGTCCGACATAAGAGACATTACCATCCGATACTGCCGTGTCTAATTGGGCCATGGTAAAAGAACCCAGAGAAGTAGAATTACTTCCGGCTGAAGCAGTGATCGCGCCAGTTAAGGCTGCACGAGAAAGTAGGGGAGTAGCGTCTGTATAGACAAGAGTGCTGTCAACCATAGCTCCAGCAGCATCTTGAGCAGCTTCCGTAAAATCAGTAATAGCTGCGGAGGTATGCGTATGTACTGCGGGAGCATACGCGGTATCAGCATAGTTGACGAACTGAGTACCGTTCCAACGAAGAACATCCCCTGTAGCAACAGAGGAGATTGTAACATCAGCTAAATCGTCCAGCAAGAACCCTGAAGAGGTTGAAATAACACCTACCCACTGAGTACCAGTCCACACTTTCATGATATTGGTGGAAGTATTCCAGTAGATTGCACCAGTTAAAAGAGCATTGCCGTCATTATCAGTCGATGGATCTGAAGGTAAAGCTCCAAGGTATCTATCGTCAAAAGTATCGTAAATAGTGGTTATTTCATTTAGGTAGCCCTGGGCGGTAGATGCAATGTCTTGAACAATGATTTCAAGAGAATCCATACCGTCTATAAATTCTTTTAGACGAACAGGTTCAGTGTCTGAAATGGCCTCAACTAAGTTTGAAATTCTATAACTATTCATATCTAAGTTAGTAGACATGAAGTTAGGGGAAGTGCCATCTCTAGAAAGAGTATTTTCCATAGCAGTGGCAATCGCTGCAAAGTTATTATTCAATGCAGAGATTGCAGAACCTGTTTGAAGGTTCGATAACGAAGCTAAGGTTAATTTAGCCATTAAGCCTTAAACTCAGTTACAACGATGGTAGTTTTTAACACACCGCCTAGCAAGCGATTACCATTACCCCCGTTAACATACGCCGTGTTGCCTGATTTAGGTCCACAACGAAGACGGAAAGTAATCGCTGAAGTTGTGCCCGCAGTCATATAGTAAGTAAAAACAATCTCCTGAATAAAGTTTGCATTCTGTGCATTTGTAGCAGAAGCCGCAATAGCCGAGGCTTCACTATTCTTGAAAAGAGCCGCTAGAGCGTCACCAGTACTGCCATTTGCGCTAATAGGTACAACTACGTCTACGCGAAGAATATGGCTAGTGGCTTTAGGGGTGTGTGTGACAGTAAGAACTTCAGTTCCTTCTGTGTTTTGTGGGATAGTGTCATCGTAAGGAATAACGTTAGTTATGGTGCTGTAAGTAGCAGTTTCTGCGATAGACATACCTACACAAAAACCAGTAGATACTGAGTCGTAACCAAGAGTAGTCCAAGCACCGCTACCTGCGCCATCAGCACGGTAAACAGTCTTAGCAGCAGCGGATGCAACACCCTTAGGTTCGTGTAGAGCTGCACCAGTCAAAGAAGCATGATCAACCATTTATTTTCCTATAAAAAGAGAGGGGATTTCTCCCCTCCCATTTATTGAACATTAGGGATCGTAGCCGATGATGTTCACCTGAGCTTCACCAGCCGTGAACGGATGTGAAGCGTGCTGCGTATTAGCAACCACAAGAACACCGTTAGCAGCGATGGTAGTGCCGATAAGAGCACCAGCGCCAGTAGAACCAATCGTCACGTACGAGCGTTCACCCGCAGCGTCAAGGGCAGAGCCCACAAACGAGGTAGTAGTGAAACCGTCGTGATCGATCTCCGTCGATCTATCCGCAGCCTGTTTGAGGCCGAGAGAGAACGTAGACGTTCCAATCGTACCAGACGACGTAAACGCAGTCTTGGTGATAATTTCAATCGCCTTAATACGGAAGCCCTTAGGGATAGCAATACCATAAGAGCCGTTGTTAGCTGCGACAGCCGAGCCTACAATAGAGTAGGTAGCGGACAGTGCGTCAGTGTATCGGACAGCAGCCTGAATAATACGTTCGTTACCAAACGTCTTCAGTTCACCACCGAGATTGATGTCACCTTCGTCAGAACCAATCTTGACGTAGAGACCATCAGAGTTAAGCCAAGTACCCATTATTATACCTCCTTATTAGACCTGATCGGTGTCGGTAATAACGGTGCAGAAGGCTTCCGGTCGGAACGTCTTCAGACCATAACGCATGGTCGTCACATACTCTTCACGCAGTCTGTCCTTGTTAAACTCGGACAGAACCTTCGGAGGCTGGCGAATAGCACCAACCCACGGGAGAACATCCGGGGCAGCAGAGAAGAAGAGGTTGGCAACACCAGTCGAAGCAGTAACGGAGTTAATAGTCTCCGAAATACCAGACTTAAGGTTCTGCGACACGTACACGTCGAAGCCGTACACATTCATACGGAACTTCATGCCCGTAGAAGCAGCATCGCGAACGATACCTTCCCACATCGGGTTATTAGAAACGTTGACAAGGTTGGTGAGCGTCGAGAGAGTATACTCCACGGACGGGTCAACAATGGCAACAAGATTAGTCATCGGCACGTTCGCCTTCTGAAGGGCGTAGCGAGCCTTTGCAAAGTCCGTCAGAGCAATGACTTCGTTCGTACCGGAGCCAACCCAACGGTGGGATGCACCGTTAATCTGGTTAAGGTTCGAGGCAGTCTGAGACTCAGGACCAAGCTTAAGGATGTCCACTTCAAGAGCCTTCATAAGAGCACGATGCTGCTTGGGAAGGAAGGCAGACACAAGCTGATTCATATAGAACGAATCCTGCTTCATACGCTCGGTAATATACATACCGGTCGCTTTGTAGTCGGTGATCGTAAAGGTGAAGTTACCAGTGTCCATACCCGAGTAAGTAATCGGGGAATTTTCCACGTAGTTATATACTTCAGCCTGGCCGATAGAAGGAATGTTGAAGGTATCGCCGTCAGGGAATCCTTCAAGCATCTTCACATAGCGCGTGCCCATCAGTTCGTCTTCAAGAATGTCCTTGAGCATAGTGCTCCAGACGTTAGAACGAACCAGATGGTCATTGCTGGCATAAGTAAAAGCCATAATTAATCTCCATCTTTATTGAGATTGTTTGTGAAAATGCTTACACAGAAAATTAAGAGTTAAGATACTTTTCAGGATCTTTCATTGCCATTTCATTCATCTCGATCTGAATCTTAGGGTCCCAAAACTTACCAGGACTTTCTGCCCTGAGTTTGTTATAATAGGACTTACCTCGGAAACCAGCATCTGATACCGGCTGCGTAGTCTGCTTGCTAGAGTCCACCTGTCGCCCGAATAACGGAGAACCAGTATCTTTCACAGTAGGCTGCGTAGAAGGGGTTTTTTCAGCCTCTACAAGCTTAAGGAAAGCCTTAGGTTGGGTGGCAGCAAGGTCATTTAAGAAACCTTCACCAACACCTAACTCAGCAGCTTTATCTCTAAGTTTAGAGGGAAAGTCAGCACCCCAGGCTTCCTTTAAGGTCGCTTTAACGGTATTGAGATTAGATTTGGCCTGTTCTCTAGCGGTGAGTTGTGAGACACGCTCATCAACTAACTTAGCTAAATCTTCAGGTGTAAGCGTTGCGCTTGCGTTCTGGTTAGAACCCGAATCGTCCGGTTGGCCCGAGTCGGAAGGTTTCTGAGAAGACAATTTGGTCACTAATTCCTCTAAAGAAAGTCTTGAATTCATATCAGTTCGTATAGCTTTAAGTTCGCTTTCAAGCTTAGCGATATGTCGATCCTTATGAACGGCGCTGAGTGCCAAGGCGCCTGGGTCCTTGAATTTCTTACCTTCACCTACTAGTTCAGATAAATAGTCTTTACTAGGGTCAACTTCAGGTAAGTGTGCAACAGCTTCAACAGGATCGTTGAAAAGTTCTGCATTGGTCATTAGCAGTTCTCCTTATAAAAAGTGTAGAAGGTCTTCTACGTATTTGAGTCCCTTTCGCTCACCGTTTCGGTAGGCTTGCTTGTGGGACCAGTTTGGGTCTTCAAAATCTTTATCAGAGGTCTCTTGATTAGCTAAGCGATTACGCTCTTCTTCTAAGATTTCTCTGAGTCGTCTTAAGACATGCCGAGAAGCAAGTAGTGTCTTTTTAAAATTAACTCTTTCTTCCTCGGTCTTGAGTTGCCTAATCCAGCTTTGATGGATAGGCGGGTTAGCATCGGTCTGGCTAACAGAATTATCAAATAACATTCTTATCCTACATCATCTGGGGCAATACCGGATGGTGTTGCCGTTTTCATCAAGTTCTGCTCTTCAAGGGAGTTACCCTTCATCTGGGCATCAGCCTGTTCAGAGAGACGTACATAAGGTTTAACGATTTTGTATTCTTTAAGATTGAACATCTCTTCGAGCATCTTGCTCATTCCGATTGTAGACCAGTGCTGCATAATAGCAGGGTCCTGACCAATAGGAGAATTGAAGAGGTTTGTAAGGTTCTGAATTACCTCCGCCCTTTCGGCAAGGTGTCTCGCTGCAATCGGTCTAATACGACCAACGCCAGTAAGATCTTCGGGTGTAATATCATCAAAGGAAAGAACTCCATAGTCCTTGTCATAGACAGGTACTTTCGAAGTCGTAGTTTGCCTACGGGCAAGTTCTAACATTGCGTTAAGCAGAGGTTCAAGGATGAACTGCTCAAACTGAGCCACCTTCGAATGGAAAATACGCGAGTATGCGTTTTCCAGTCTCTGCACTTCATACATAGTCTTTTCACCGGGATTACGGAAACCCATGGCTTCCTTCGGTGCTCCAGCCATCTCTTCCATCTTAGCCATAAGACCTTCAATTTCAGAGTTAGCTTGTAGAATTCTTACGTCAGGAGGTAAAGGTTGGACTTCACCATCATCACCAACGTAGATCTTTTCAAATGGCTGCCAAGTAAAATCAGAGACGTAACCCTTAACTTTAATAGGCGGAAAGGCCATTAAATCGAAACAGTCAGCTTTTAAGTTCTCAATATGGTCAATTCGGTACTGCATACCTACAAGATTATCAAGAGGTCCCATAGCCCAAAGGTTGTCTTGCCTTGGTCTCCAGCCTGCGTGGTATAGTGGTGGTCTACCAAATATAGATGGATTGGGGCGTATAGAGATAAGCTTGTGACGATCAACAACAGTGATAATATGATTCTTGTATAGCTTATCGTTTTCACGATCATAGGCATCTCCGTAGAAAGTTAATACTTCAACATAATCGGAGTCAAGGTAATGGCGGTAGGAAGTAAACCCATCCACCATAAGATAACTATCTTTTTCAGACAAATCACCGATGCCTGCGGCAGTAGAGGCGTGCTGTCTGTAGTCTCGAAGATACTCAAACATCTTCTTACTATCTACAGCTTGTTCAGGATACATGGCCATTCTTTCGACCATATCCTTTAACTCACCGAGAGTAACAATAGTTCTGACAATCTTCGGAGACGAAGCAAAAGACGGAGCGATGGGGTTAAACACGATGTCTAGTGGAGAAATTCTAACTGGAACTGGTCCAGTGAAACCTCTCTTCACAATACCGTCTTTTAACTCCACCGTTTCATCATACCAGTCCGTGCCTGCAATCACGTTACCATAGTCAATGTAGTCTAAGATCAACTTCTGGATTTCTGTATAGAACTCCGGTTGATCAGTAACCCAGAACATATAGTTCTCGATCTTAGCTTTCTTTTCAGGATTATCAGATTCATCATCACCAGCCTCCCACTCCAGCCACTCTCTCTTTGGGAATAGTGTGGCGTAGTAGTTAGCGTATAAGTTTTCTCTGATCTGAGCAAGCTTAGGGGTAGTAGTTTTGTTCTTCCAAGGAAGCTTAGCATTGGTCGTAGTCGTAGTGTCAGTAGCATAGATATACTGACGAACTTCCGTCCAAGCTGTCTCTTTGGCAGCACGGCCCATCTTCCAGGAAATGTAGCTATTAGCGATAGACTGAGCCATATGATCGGGCTCAAGAACGCCTTCTAGTTTAATTACTTTACCGGCCAATTAACCGAATCCTCCAAAACGAGCGTTTGTTATATTTTTAAGAGAGTTCATTCCCATACCAATGTCTTCAGAGACTTTAGCGAAGAATGTAGGGACTTGAAGGTACTCCATAGTAATAGCGACTGCATCTTTCAAGTCGTCATGAGGAGGATACTTCAATACCAACTCTTGTTCGAGTAGCTGACAGTTACCACCAGTGTAATGCCAGACTTGTCTATTTTCGTACCTAGGCTGAAGAGTGGCGTTCATACGCTCTACTTTACTGCCTTCATGTCTAGTGGGCTTGTGGTCTTTGACAGACAAAGCAAGTCCATAGACTCGGATGTAGTTCTCTTTCAGATCTTTAACGATGACTGACTGAGCTGCGGTGTATTCTGCGATTAAGGTTCTGAAACCGTACTTCTGATGTAAAGTTAAAATATGTTTAAAGTAATCAGAAATCTTATCAGTCTTAAACCTGTCTAGATCCAGAATGTAATAGTTGTTTCGGGAGTCTACGCCTACTACAGCAATCGTTGTATAGTCTGATTTCTTCTGAACAGTATAGGCGAAGTCAATGGCCGCCATTACGTTCAGTCTATTTTGTTTAAAATACCAGTGTCCGTTTGATTTGTACAAGTACTTGGGATCGTAGTACTGGAACCAACTGGGGTCAATATCTGCCTCAGTAGAATCGTTGGGATCGTTATAGTACTGGGCTCTGAATTTGGATTTATTAATATACTGAGCCCGTTTCTTGGCAAGGATCTCAGCATTAAATCCAAAAGCTTTTCCATCGGCAGTAACCTGGAGTGGCCAGAGGAACTCTCCTGTACCATCACCATTACTTTCAACTTGTCGTTCGAACACTTCGAACAGTGGGTCATCTTTGATCAAATCCCCATCAGAGTTGTAAACAGTTACTCGCATCTGGAGCATATCGTAGTAAAGGTCTGTGGCGAAGTATCTAGTACCTACAACCCATTCTTTTGCGTTAGCGCCTTCGATAGACGAAAGGAGTGAGTACTGAGTCTTAACTCTATCTCGGCCTTCCTGGGTGTACGCTGTGTCGTCTGTAACAGCATCATCAAGGACTGCAATATCACAATGCATACCGACGATGTTGGTAGTAAGACCAGCGGTAAAGACAGAAGGGTCTCTAACGTTGTGTTCTTTTCTCAGAGGGTGGTCTACGGAGATTTCAGTCTCAGTCCACTTCTCTCTCTTGGCCTCCTCAGGATGGGTCATCTCAGGCCAATACCTGCGGTAGTTATCACAGGTGAGAATATCTTTAATAAACTTAAGCTGCTTGGTAGCAAGATTAGACGTAGAGGAGATATACAAGACCCTCAGTGTGGGGTCTCTTGTAAGCATCCAAGCTACACGGTAGGCAACTAATGCAGACTTCATGTGGTCTCTGGGGAGGAGTACTAGCTGATGAGACTTAGCCTCTTCTCTACTCCACCAGGAGATTAATTCTTTGTGTACAGCTCCTAGGACTCTTCTTGGGTGAACTAGCTTAATGAATACTTCTAAGTCAGCTTCTGCCATGGCCTTGATCTCGGCCATCTTAGTTTGTTTATCCATAGCTTAGTTACTTCTCAATAACTCTAAGGAAATCCTCTTCTAGGCGCTTGGCAGAATCTACCTGATCCATAGCTGCGTGTTTGATGTCTTCCTTGGAGGGTCTGCCCTTGGTGTTCTTTTCTTTATCAACCCAGCCTCTTTCAATTAAGAACTTATTAGCTGTGAAAGCATTCTTGCTTCCTGACTGGGATTCTCTAATGATTGCGCGCAGTGCTGTGGATCTTACTTTGGTTTCAAGATCTCTGCGGAAACGCTCTAGATAAGGTTTAAACCAACCCTGCTTAGTGATGCCCAACCAATGCTCGTATGACTCAAAGTATTCGTTAGCAAAGGTATACTCTGTAAGATCATTGGCGTCCATGTAAAGTAGGTATAGAGATTTATATCCTTCATGATCCTGGTCCTTTAATGTGTAAAGTACCTTGTCCCTCTTGTCAGGTAACGTTCGTTCATAGAAGAGTTTAGAAGAGAGGAGTCTCCCTTGATAGTCCCTGTATTTAGAATTCCTGTAAAACTCAGGAAATTCCGGGAAACCTTTATTGTTTGTGTCTTTCTCTAGATCCATAAGATATTGTAGAAGACAAAAAGAAGAAAGTAAAGAGAAAAGACAGAAAGAATATAAGAATCTACCTACTAGTATATAAAGGTACATACTACTGGTACTAGTATTACTAGGTAATATTATACATAGGATACCCTAAGGTATACCTCTTATACCCTCTAGTATACCTATAGTACCACCCATGGTATATAAAAGTATATTAAATCTAGTACAGGAATTACTATGCGATATTCAGGAGGTGTCATTCACTTACAGTATACGAACCTAAACCCCCTTATACCCCCAGGGTACCCCTAGTATGAGGTAATAAGATACCACATGTATATAGGTGTGATACCCAAGGGATCAATCAACTATATAGTATCCTCTTGTATCCAATAGACTATTCCCCTTTGTCTTCCTATCACACTACCATATGTATACACTGTCTACTTCGTAGGCTACATTATAGTACACAATAGTAGACATACAGACATAGAGATGCATGGCTGCTCCCTTCGGTCGCAGAAGGGATCAGTATGATTTACACATTAATAATAAACAATATAGTCCAAAGGAAGGTGTGCTTACGCACCGAAAGCATATCCATGCTTTCTGATGTATCTTCGTCGGGGTGCTTCGCACCACTCCTTAGATACACATGCATCTCTGTCGTTCGCATGTTGTCTTATGCCTCATCCCGCATGAGCTGTATGTTAATTAAGTATCCCTTCGGGCACTTAATTAACAAAAGCAAATCCCTGAGTGTCCTCGCTATCGCTGTGGTACTCAGGTGGATTTGCTACGCTCATAGCTACCACCGTACACACACAAAAGTTGCGCTTGAATTGTACGCCCCCAGCGTACTAGCCAAACGTTGCCTTGTCAACCCCTAAAGGGGTACGATGTAACACATTGTCGCACCTTAATCTTCCTATCATAACTACTACATACACCACGTATAAGGTGCAACAATATGTCACATCTTGACAAGTCACCGGCCGCAAGCCTCGCTACCGCTCGTTTGCTAAACATATGTTCGCTCTGGGTAAAACGTGCGCAAGCGCACCTTTTACTACGAGCAGAGAACATATGTTTGCCTACGTTTGGCTTAGTGCTTGTAATATGCGTAGGCAAGCGAACTTTGTGCGTGCCTGCATAATTCAACCAATCGGAGACCTACATCATGTTTAAAGTTTTCAATCCTTCTACTGGTAACTATTATCCCAACCTTGACGATGGACGTATCGTCTTCCACTACAAGCCAAACGGTGCTATCGGTCAGATAGAGATGCCAATGCATCGGGCACCTGAGTACACAAATCGTCAGGCATATGAGATTTGTGCAAACAATCCTGAACTCGCTTACCATTCTGTCAATCCGATGGCATAAGGATCAACCATCATGAACAAGCTCGAAGCAACTCTTGTCATCATCGCTGCTACACTGCTACTGTGCAGCTTCATCTTCTTCATGCCTACCTACAATGGCATGACACTCGATGCTCTCATGTACTTCTGCATGGCAAGCATCATCCCAATCTTCCTCTGTGTAGTCGATTAAGGAGCTTCCTATCATGTTTCATATCATCGCCTACTGGAGAGACACTTGGTTTCAAGTATACACAACCAAAACAATCCCGGATCACGTCATGCGACGTGACCCACCTGATTCTTACATGTTTGTTCCGTTCGCCAACTACTACAAACCATGGAGCATATAATGCCCAAATACGAAACCACAATCACATACATCCGGCGTAACCATTGTCACGCCGGGTGCTACACCATCTGGCGTAAGATGGACGAGCACCAAGCTGAGGCATGGTGTACAATAAACAACCTCCGTTATAAATCATCAACCATTAAGGAATACACACCATGAATCGGATTTTCAGACAGTTTCCTATCATCAACCCCGAGTGGGACAAAGACGAAGAACTAATAATCCTTAAACAAGAAGCTGAACATGACTGGGACGACGAAAGACAAGAAGCCCAGTGGAACAACCTCCATCGTTGGCACGACCTTCTTGATCGTGACTACAATAAGAGAACATAATAAGACATGCACGGCGGGCTCGCAAGGGCTCGCCCGAAGCGTGGGTGTTTGTACACAATAATGTGACAAAAGGAGATACAACGATGACGATGACGTAACGCTTTAGCTTTTAAGCATTTGTAATTTGACATTTTGATATTTAAAACCTTATAGCAATCTTCCTCCTGAACATGAGGATTTAAAACTGCTCATTCAACTTAACTCAAAAAGGTGAGACTCCTATCATGACCAAGATTCACAACATGTTCTCCAACTCCCTCATGGCTGCTGCTCTTGCTGCACCTGAACAGGTTCAGACCAACTCCCATGATGCTCTGCCCGCCGAAGGTGGTCAGTGGCTGAAGGAACTCAACGACATCATCGAACGTGGCTCCGGTCAGTTCGTCTCTGCCATCCACGACTGGTCTTCCTTCTCCGGTCAGATGCAGAACGAAAACGGCTCCTCGCAGGTGCAGCGTCGCCTTCAGTTCATCGCCAACAACATATCCAACCTCTTCCATCAGCAGTTCTTCGGCAATCGTCAGCCCTTCCGTCTGACGCCCAATGGCCGCAGCCTGGATGTGGACAACAACGGCAACCGTCTCTATCAGCCTCCGACTGAGACTGAGATGCGTAGCCAGTCTGTCCGCTTTGCCGCCAAGCAGAACTTGGAATACTGGGAAGACCAGTTGGCCAAGTATCTGACCGAAGCTCAGGCCAACGGCCAGACCGAGGAACAGTACGCAGATGATCTGACCTACCAGAACATCCTCGTCCGCAAGGAAGAAGCCCTTCTGTGGCACAATGTGCTCCTGTCAATGGGCTTCTGGGTTGAGGTTCTCGAATACCTCACCGGCGAGCAGTACATCTATCAGCCGTACGAAGAGAAGCGCGTTGGTTCTGGTCCCATCCAGAACACCCGCGCCCTCGCTGCTACGCTGATGGCTCGCAAGTAACAATAAAGAGAGAGCCTGGCGTCACGCTGGGCTCTTTCCTATCATCATCTACCGGCCAGTCGCTTGCAAATATTTGACCCACCGGTAACGGGAGTGTCCTTCGGGGCACTCCCTCTTTTTATTGTGTGTTCCCAAAGGGCTAGCGCCTGGCCGCACCCCCTCACCGCGCCTGCTTATCGCGAAGCAACGATTGCCCTCTTCCGCTGTGATACTTGAACTAACACCTGACTTGGGCCAGGCAGCACCTGGTATTCTATAGGACACACAGAATACCTTCCTATCATCAATTCACACACGAGGCTCACCATGAATCTCTCGTTAGAACCAATCAGCTATAATGTAACAGAAGCTTTGTGTTCACCTGAAAGCAAATCCACTTGTATTGAAGTAAAGTATGCCTCTGCTGAAACACCTGAACTTCCTGATGTTCAGTTAAACAATGGCATACATTTATCTTTTAGTTATGGATTTTTACTTTTTATCATCACTTTAATCTTTTTATTCTCAATTAAAAGGTGGTAATTATGCCTAAGATCGAAATGGATAAACAGTATAAGACGCGCGATGGCCGTCCTGTACGCATCCTTTGTGTTGATTATAACAGCATTCACCCTAGTAGCTCTGTTATAGGTCTCTACAAAATAGACAATAATAAGGAGTCTCTATGTACTTGGAACGCAGTAGGTGACTATAGTGGTAATCGTAGTACTATGGACCTCATCGAAGTCCGTCCGAGGATCAAGCTTAAATATTGGGTGAACGTGTATAAGGGAAATCCTGAACCTTGGGCTGGTGGTCTTTTATTCTCAAAAGATAACGCAAATAGTCACGCAGCACAAGGACGTATCGCCTGCATTCCAATCGAAATCGACTGCGAAGAAGGTGAGGGTTTGGACACATGAAGTTCATTCGTGTTAGAATTCTTACCGATAATGAGCCTATGATTTTGAATACAAGTCAGGTTCTTCGTGTCAAGCAAGGCGGCGCTGTTCGAGATAACTCTTTGCTTGAGTCTAAGGCCGTATGGAAAACCACATCAGTAGATGTTCGCATGGTGGGCAACCGACCGATAGATTACCGTATCGAAATCAACGAATGGAACAAGGCTGTGCGTGATGCTGGCGTTCCTGATTTGCAGTGGTTTGACAAATGAGCCGCATTCCACAATACGACTGGGACAAAATGGGCCAAGGCTACACTTACGGCTCATACGAGTTCACAACTCTTCCCGGTTGTTCACAAGTAGTCGTATCTCATGGTGTCTTTATCTACGAAGAATATCGTGGAAAAGGGATGTCTAAAGGTGCAGCTATAGAACGCATCCATTCAGCAGAAGAGCATGGTTACGACGCAATGGTATGTACTGTGGACATGAACAACGAGCCTCAGTTGAAAACTCTTGCAAAAACTGGATGGGTAAAAGCCTGTGAGTTCAAGAGTCGCAAAACAGGGCACCGTGTAGGTATCTTCACAATGGTCTTAACCGAATAAAAACAACAGGCCCCGTGGTGAAATTGGTAAACACAGGAGACTTAAAATCTCCACCGCTGTCAGTTCGAGTCTGACCGGGGCCACCAGAATACTACCGTGGTGTAAAGTGAGCCACTTTAAGCACAGCCTGCGGAAGGCAGGAAAGTCCAGTGCAAATCTGGCGGTAGTACCATTCTTAACAACGGAGAAATATAATGAATTGGGAAACTATTATCACAATGGCTGGTAAGCTGGCCACTGAAACCACGAGTAAGTACGGTCCTGTTGCATGGGATACCGTTCTTTGGTTAGTGCGAGTTGACGCCATTCAAACACTTTTTCTAGGGTGCCTCTTTTTAATCGGATTTATTCTATCTGTCTATTGGGGTAAAAAACTCTTTATCAAAGGACTGAAAGAAGCTGAACCCCATCCAGGCGTGCTAGGATTCTTTCTTTTACTTTTCGGAGGCGGCGGTTTTGGTATCGCAGTTTTAGATAGCCTACTAAACATCTGGATTTGGGTGGGTATCATCTACCCTGAACTCTACCTTGCCAAGATGGCATTGGACAAGGTACTATAGCATGAATATTCTCAAACGAAATAGAGACACGTCGGTATGCCCAACAATCAAACAAGGTTCTTGTGTTCTGTTTGACGGAAAGTATCGGTTCGTAGGTGGTGTAAAAGGGGATGAAATTCTCCTAGTGCATAATACTGAGCCACCTGTAATAGCACACCCAACACAGTGTGTAATCGCACCTGGTTTTTGGACACACGTAGAGTAACAACCAGCACCCGTAGCTCAACTGGATAGAGCGCGAGACTTCTAATCTTGAGGCTGTAGGTTCGAGACCTACCGGGTGCGCCATTATCAATAGGATATAAAGGTTCCTATCATCATGTTCAGAGAATCCTTTAGACACGTAGACTTTCAAAACGAAGGCACAACTTGCTGGATCAAAGAAGATAAAACTTCTTATACTTTATACAGCCTTGAAACTCAACCTTCTAAACTCAACCAAGGACACGCAAGTGCTCTTTTAGAAGAAGTCAAACTCTATTGCAAAGAAAAGGGAAAGCCGGTAAAACTCTTTGTTAAGTGCTATTACCATCGAACCAAAGATGACAATCACCTTATCCGTTGGTATGCTAAAAACGGATTCAGAGTTGACAATATGTATGTCCCTGGTTGTATTTGGATGGTAGCATCATGACAAAATTCACCAGAATAAAACTAATCATTGAAGCATTAAAAGTAAAAGAAAGAATTGTTAGTAAAAGATTAGGGTATCCTTACTCAGAAGCACTATATTCTTGTACTAAAAACTGGGAAATAGTGCAAAGACGTAAATGGAAACCTTACGTTAGAAAACACGTAATTTGGAGTTTCTTATACAAATGAACCCCATTGATGTTATCCAACTAGCAAGACGCCACGGGGGAGAGCAGAAGATTTCTAGAGGCGGCACTAGACGTAGTTACACATTCAAGAATCATATGAGTTTTTATATGTTTGTAGATGATCTTGAAGACCACAGCACTGAGTTCGGATTATACGCACTAGACCACGCTAACAAAATTGTTCACATCGAATTCTGATCCCATAGCTCAGAGGTAGAGCATCTGACTTTTAATCAGAATGTCGTTGGTTCAACCCCAACTGGGATCTCCACTCATGGAATATAATAAAGACTTCAACACCATTATGTATTTCACATCTGTAAAAAAGATTGGACTATAACTGGTGTATGTATGTGTGCTACTCATGCACACGCAACAAGACTAGTGGATCGTATTCATAATTTCATGACAAGACCTTGTGAAAGTTACATGCTTCTTCCTATTTACTCTTACGCGGATATGGCTCGTGACGATATCTAGAAACAAACCTCCATCTGCTTATTCTCTTATGTCTCTTAAAACTATTTATGAGCACACAAGAGAACTTAAGAAAGAACAAGAACGCAAGCGAATCTACCAGCTAATTCAAGCTTTATGAGGAATACATGCCTGGCTTTTTTGAAGTAATGGAAAGTCTTAAGCCAAAGACAGAGGTAGCTAAGACTTCTGGTTATATTGAACCGCCTCCTCTTCTAACTGGTCCTAAAGATAAAATGGAAAGTAACGCTAAGCTTTTCAACAACGGTAAGATTAGACTGTTCACCTACGGTACACTTAAACGCAGAAACTCTAGACATAACTTTTTGTCTCATACTACTTTCGTCTGTGAAGCGTATATGGACCCACAGTATAAACTTAAGCAGACTGACTCAAGCCCTGGGTTGATGTACCCTGCAAGCGGATTTCCAGTAGCTTTACCTAAAAGTATGGGCGATCTTAAAGACACTCGTATTAAAGGTGAGATTTATGAAATTAATGCAGCTGACTTAAGGCGCATTGATTCTATCGAAAACATCGGAACTATGTATACTCGTGAACGAGTATCTGCTTACCGAATAATTAATGAACAAGGAGATCGTGAACTTTATCAGTGCTATGCGTACATCGGTATTCCAAACTATTGGGATAGTACTCGCCTCTATCTTTGCCCTACCTACGAAAAACCTATTCACCACTATGTTTTCAATCCCTACGCAGAAACGACTAATAGCGTACCTGACGTAGGTTAACACCAAGGAGAACTAAAACTAATGAAGAAGTTACTACACGTAGCCATTGTCAACGATGCTTTCGGTGTCAGTGGTTTGTTCAAGGATCGTAGTGATCAGTTCACTTACGAACACTACTCCAAGGACACCAAGGAGTTTGACATTCTTGTCTTCACCGGTGGTGCTGATATCAACAGCAAACTCTACGGCGAAGATCCTGTTCATACCTACGGTATCAACCATCGTCGTGACGAGATTGAGGTTAATGCTTATAAGTCTGCTCCCAAGCATGTCCTTAAGGCAGGTATCTGCCGAGGTGCTCAGCTTCTCAACGTCCTAAATGGCGGTAAACTTTGGCAGGATGTGAACAATCACTCTGGTACTCACATTGCCAAGGACTTACGTACTGGTAAGATGATTCGTTTGTCCAGTGCTCATCACCAGATGATGCGACCAGTAGGTAACTTCGAACTTATCGCCACTGCTGATCGTGCCACTGTATACAAGGCACAGGGTACCGAACACCGAGGTACTCAGCAGGACCCAGAAGTTGTCTGGTTCCCTGAAACTAATTCCCTGTGTTTCCAGGCTCACCCTGAGTTTGGTCCCCAGGAATGTGAAGAATATTTCTTTGATCTTATTAAGGAGAAGTTGAACAATGGCCATCATTCTAAGGCGGCGTAAACTGGGCAGAACCTCCGTCAGAGAGATTTCTTCCCGTAGTCGAACAGGCATTACTGGAGTTCTCAATGAACGCGACCCTTTCCCTCGTACTGCTCCTGGCACTATCTTTAGGTGGGGCTGCACTGCTAGCATTCCATATCGGGGACAGACGATTGTTAATGAGGCAGCAGCGATACACAAGGTTGCCGACAAAGCTGCCTTCCGAAAAGAACTTGCAGACGCAGGACTCGCTGTTGATTGCTGGCTTGATGTCAGAGATTGGACCCGAGCAGGCGCCCCTCTCCCAGTTATCATCAGACCCAAGCACCATCACCAAGGACGCAACCTTTTCCATTGCACCACACAAGATGAGGTTCTTAGAAGAAGTCGCATCCTCAGCCAAGGAGACGGATACTACATCTCTCGTGTATTCAATAAAACCAGAGAGTACAGAGTCTTCGTTGCCAGTGGACGAGCTATCTGTGTCGCCAGAAAAACGCCCGGTAATCCTGGGGATATTGCCTGGAACGTAGCCCAAGGCGGGAGATTCGATAATGTACGTTGGGATGATTGGGATCTGGGCGCTGTTCGACGGGCCATTGAAGCCTTTAATCTTTCCGGCCTAGATTTTGGCGGGGTGGATATTATGGCGGATGACAGCCGTAACTACTGCGTACTTGAAATCAACTCCGCTCCGTCACTTACGTCACCTTATAGGCAGGAATGCTTTGCCAAGGTATTCGACTACATTGTTACCAATGGTAAACAGACGATTCCTTTACAACGTGAACGTGGAGGATATCGAAAATTTATTCACCCTGCAATCATTGACGACTCAAGGAGCTAAACCTATGCCTATAACTACTTGCCGACAGTACTCTGATCAGACCTGCTGCGGTATGCGTAACTACGGTGGTTTTTCTAATCAGAAGTATGATGGAAGTAAAGGTATGTACGTCCCTGCTGAAAAGGATTTTCTTGAAAAGGAGTTTAAGTCAATCTTTTCAACTAATTACGGTGGATACGCTACTTTAACTAAGCAGCAATATGAAAAGGATTGGGGTGCAGTTCTTGAATCCTTCGGTTTCAAAGCTCAGCCAACGTTCAGGAATCCCAATACTAACAACCTCATTTACATCATGATCTACACTCCACCCGTTAAGAAGTAACGAAAGGAATACCCTATGTGTGGCCTCAGTGGAGTTCTCTCCACAACTATTAGCGATGGAGAGTTCGACAAGTTCTGTCAACTCTTCAACGTCTCTTCTCTTCGAGGAGAACATTCCTCAGGTCTGTTCTCTGTCAAAGAGTTATCAGAAAAGAAGAAGAAACCCTCTTATTCCGTCCGATTCATGAAGGGAGTGGGTTCTTCTAGGTGGTTTACTGAACACAACTGGAAGGGGATTAAGGAGCATGTGCACGACTCCTCCGACACAGTTCTGGTGGCAGGTCATTGCCGACACGCCACAAGAGGTTCTGTTTCCTCTGCTAATGCCCACCCTTTTAATTTCAGTAATCTCATTGGTATGCACAATGGAACCTTGATGGACAACATCGGTCCTAAGGTTCCTAAGAACAATGGGAAAAAGAATAAGAATGGGATGGAAGATACTGAGACAGACAGTGAGTCCTTCTATCGCTACCTTAACGATCACACCATCGAAGAAGCTTTAGCTGAACTCAAGCCTTACTCAGATGCTTATGCTTTTGTCTGGTACGACAAGCGTGACAAGACTCTGAACTTCCTTCGTAATAACAAACGTCCTCTCTGGTTTGGTCAGACTAACAACAACACCCTTTACTGGGCAAGCGAGAAGGAATTCCTCCAGTTCATCCTAAATCGTAACTACGGTTCAGGATACTCTAATAATTTGACTAAACTTGCTGAAATCCCTGCTGATACTCTAATCAGCTTCGATGTAACAGCAGCTTCTCCTGTCCAGGCTTGTACTGTACGAAAGATCGAAGTTAAACATAAGACCAACTACGGTGGTATGGGACACAACAGTGGATACCTTACTTGGGGTAGATACGGTTTTAGTGAATACGGAGAGTCGGAAGGTTATGCTGCTGCCGCAGCAAACCGATCTTCTTCTTACGATCCATTGAAGGGTAACGATGAAGTCCCTTTCGACAAAGCTTCTGGGATTAAACCAACTATCGCTGAACGCGTAGCAACCTGGAAGCAAGTAACTGGATCTACTGAAAAGAGTAACGTTATTACTCTCCCTAATGTACGTACTCACGACAAGGATGAAACTACTTACAACATCCTTGGAAAGGAATTTAGTAAAGAAGATTACCAGCGTAAACTTGAAAGAGGTTGCGCTTGGTGTACTTGTCAGAGTGACACAGCAGAGAAAGTCTTCTGGTTCGCATCAGATGATTACCTCTGTGAAGCCTGCTCAAGTGATGCAGAAGTAATGCAGTTCGTTAACCAACCTAGAAACGCATAGAGAGAACAAACATGACTAAGGCTTCCGCCAAGGGTCTTCCTATCATTCGCATTGGTGCTGATCCTGAGGTGTTCGTACGCGATACAAAGCGTCGTCACTTTGTCTCAGCTCATCCCTACTGTAAGGGGACTAAGTCTTCACCTGAGCCTTGGAAAGGTGGAGCTGTTCAAGTGGATGGTGTTGCCCTTGAATTCAACATCCCAGCCGCCAAGAATGCCAAGGATTTCTCCACGAGTATCAAGGAGAACTTGTACTATCTTCAGGGAATCCTGTCCGGCTGGGACGAAAACCTTCGGTTAGTAACTACACCTACCGCTATTTTTGATCAGAAGTATTTTGATTCTCTTCCAAATGAGGTGAAGGTCCTTGGTTGCGAGCCTGATTACAACGCTTATACTCATGATGTCAACCCCAAGCCTGAAACCAGTTTACCTATGCGTACTGGTTCTGGCCATGTGCATGTGGGTTGGATTGAGTTCAAGGACTTTATTCAGGAACCTAAGAGCGAAGACCATATGCGTCTTTGCGAAGGTTTGGTCAGGCAGCTCGATGTAGCTCTCTTCATCCCTTCCCTACTCTTTGACAACGATACTCAGCGTAGGACTCTTTATGGGACTCCAGGAGCCTTCCGTCCTAAGCCTTATGGTTTAGAGTACCGAGTTCTTTCTAACCGTTGGTTACGAAATGAAACTCTTTCTTCGTGGATTTTTAACTCAACGTTGAAAGCAACTAGAGATTACTTCCGTGGCAACTATTATGTAGATAAGATCAACCACGATGAATTCAACAACATTCTCGCAAATCTTTCCAGCAGGAAGATCTCTAGAATGGCTAGACATTTTATTGCTAACCATCCTAGTTTCTGTAGCATTCCTCGCGGCTACAGTGATAATAATAACAATAGTCGAAGCAGTTCTAGAAAGGCTGCGTAAAAGGAGAAGAAGATTGGGAAGAGGTAGTAGAGAAAACGATATTAACGACAGATTCACTTCTTCTTTGATTGAAGAAGAATTTAGAAGATTAACTAGAGAACTTCGAGGACAAAGACCAACTAGAGATGGTGATGATGAAATGAGCAGCAGTTTAAAGAATACAAGGAAATACGCTAACACCGGAGATATTCGGCAGAAGCTTAATAACACCATCGTTGTCTACGATGGGACTCCAGTATATTGTAGTAACAACGGTGAATCCAGCAAGATCGAACTCTTTGGTCTTCTCCTTGATGGTCAGAATCGGTCTACTTACCGAAAGACTATTGAGTATGACGATCCCAAGTTGTCTGCTCAAAGCCCGCCTATTGGGTATATCAACGTAACTGCTGATAATGCTATCTACGCTTCTCGCGTTCCTTCGCGTAGATTCAGCATCGGTCTTACTCGTGAATGTCTTGAGTTTAGATCAATCACTGGTACTGCTGTAAATAGCCCTATTAGAAACTGGCCTTACAACTCAGCTCTTGACCAGACTATTCGAGGAGTATACAAGCGGCCTCACATCATCTTAGACGAACTGTACAAACCCAATAGCGAAAAGGCTTGGGCTCAGGCTTTCACTAGAACACTTGCTTTTGGTTTTAGTAAGCAATATGGTTTAAGACTGTTTCACAAGAACACTGCAATCGCGTACTATAATCCTAAGGATCAGAAGTTCCATCCGATCAAGAACGGTATGCTCTTAGTCGATAACATCCTCGTTAAGCAGGGAATTAAGTCTTATGCGCCTCAACGCTAAAATCTCCGAATATATTGGTTCTAAAAAGTATAGCAATGAAATTGGATTGGAGATTGAAACAGAATTAAACAAAGGTATTCGAGACAACTGGGATACTAAACAGTGGGTAGTAAAAGGTGATGGCAGCCTTCGTGGCAACGGTTACGAATTTGTATTACCTGCCCCAGTAAGCGAAGCTGGCTTAGAAAAAGCTGTAAGTTACTGGTCTAAGACTATGAAAGAACAGGGACTTAAGTGCAATGAGTCCGACCGAACCAGTATCCACGTCCACAAGAATGTTCAAAACTTCACTGTTCTTGAAGCTATCAACGGCGCTTGTCTTTACTGGTTAGCTGAACCATTTCTTGTCGAGTTCTGCGGTAGTTCACGTAAAGGCAATAACTTCTGCTTGACACTTCAGGATGCGGATGGTATTCATAGTCAGTTCATTGCTGGCATCAAGCAAGGTAAGACTTTTTCCAACATCCAGGAAGAAGCTTATCGGTACTCTTCTCAGAACCTTGCAGCTATCAACCGCTTTGGTTCTCTTGAGAATAGGCTTATGCGAGGCACTGATGATCCTGAAGAAATTATCAACTGGGCTAAAGCATATAATACCATTATCAATGCCGGTAAGAACTACAAGAATCCTTCAGATATTGTAAACACCTTAGCTAACAAGGGTTCTAAATACGTCCTTGACTCTATGCTTACTAAGGAGCTTGTCAAGTACTTTAGTTTCTATGCCAAAGGTTCAAACCCTGAAGAGAAACTGCTCGAAAATGCAATGTATATTTACGAGATTGCTGAAGCAAGGAAGTCCTGGGATTTTTTAAAAGACGAGGGCGAACTCAAAAAGGAATTCGATAAGCTTATAAACGCTAAGCTGGAATACCTCTACGCTTTAGGTTATGGTAAAGATGAAAAAGAAGCTTACGAGATTGCTAAGTCCCTTTTAACTAACGATCTTAAAGCCAGAGGGAATATTGACTTCAATCAGTTCCTTGGTATTAAAGAAGCTCCTGCTCCTAGAGTACAAGGAAGAGCTGCTTCTCATATTATCGTAACAGACGATGATGAGCCTATTGGGTCCGACTTCCTTGAAGAAGAAGATGGCGATCCAGACGATTAATGATAAAAAACAAGAGGATTAATAAATGTCCCACCGATGTAGTGTTTGTGACTTCTCTCCTTCAATGCCTTCATTGTATCATGAAGGTTTAGTTACTTCAGGTACTCCTGTAAAGAATAACCTTAAGTACCGAAAATCAGAAGGAGATTATATTTGCGCTCATTGTGAAGCTGAAATCAAATCTATCCGTCAGCGAAAGAAATACAATGAATCATAACCAAGAGGAGTTCCCTTCTAGTGAACTTATTCCTGAACGATCTCACGTGCCTTGTCCTTGCGGCAAGTCAAGCGATGCTTGCAGTTATTATACTGATGGGCATGGTTTTTGTTTTAGTTGCAATAAGTGGATTCCTCCTGAGAATGATGGACAACTTTCTGAACAACTAGAAGAGAAATCCGCACCATATTCTAAACCTGAGTCTTATCAGTTCACAGACTTTAGAGGAAACTCTTCTTCTGTTAACCGACTTTACGGTATTAAAACAGGTTTAGATAAAAACGGCAATGTTTTAACAAGACAGTACCACTACCCTCAGTTTAAAGAAGATAAAACTAGAGTAGTTGCAGATAAGAAATTTTTCTGGAGCGGTAAACCTTCTCCAGGACTATTTGGTAAACACTTATTCGACCCTGGTTCTAAACGTTCTATTACAATCGTAGAAGGTGAAGAAGATGCTCCTTCAGCTTATGAAGCGCTCAAGCAAGTATCTGCTGTGGTCTCAGTACAAAGTGCCAGTACAGCCCTTAGAGATTGTAGTGCAGACAGAGACTACATCAACTCGTTCGACCGAATCTACCTTTGTCTCGACAATGATGAGCCGGGACAAAAAGCTTCAGAACAGATTGCGTCTCTATTCGATTTCAACAAAGTATACCATGTCACGCTTACCAAGTACAAAGACGCTAATGATTATGTCAGAAATGGCTTGTCAGAAGACTTCCGCAATGCTTGGTATGCCTCTAAACGATACGTTCCAGAAGGAATTATTTCAACTTACGATGAATTTAAAGAGATCTTAGATGATAAAGAAGGCGATGTTATTTGTACGTATCCTCATCCAAAGCTTCAATCAATGTTCAGAGGCATTCGCGAAGGCGAGATTGTCCTGCTTGATGCTCCCGAAGGAATCGGGAAAACCGAATTCATTAGATGGTTAGAGTACCACATCCTTACTACTACCGATTTAAATCTTGGAATGATCCACTTAGAAGAGCCTAAGAAACGACAGCTTCAAGGTTTAGCTGGATTGTTCATGAAAGAGCCTGTCCACTTCAACAAAGGTATCTCAAATGATGAGGTCATGGAAGTTATACGATCTATCACCAAGAGGGATAATCGACTTCACTTATATTCTCATTTTGGCTCTGATGATCCTAACGTCATCGTTGATCGCATTCGGTTCATGGTATCTGTACTCGGATGTAAAATCATCACTCTGGATCATATCACTATGGTGGTTACTGGTCTCGATACTGATGATGAAAGAAGGACACTTGATCAGTTATCTACAAGACTTGCGATGCTCTGCCAAGAGCTTAACTTCGCATTAATTTTAATTTCTCATATCAACGATGAAGGCCAGACAAGAGGTAGCCGAAACATCTCTAAAATCGCACACTCTCGTATTTCGCTTAAACGAGACATCGAAGCAATCGACGCAACTGAGCGAAATACAACGACTTTTCTCGTCAAGAAGAATAGATTTGGAGCCACTACAGGCCACGGTGGACAAGTCTTTTTTGACGAGAAAACCTTTACTTTAACCCCGGTAGGAGAAAAACCTCCTGCCCAATTTGACAATAAGGTGCCATTCTAATGGTTGCATTTACTCCTTCAATTGAACGCAAGAAACAGAATTCCCTTAACATCAAAGTAAGATCTCTTCTTATTACCTTTGACTTCATGACCAACCCATTGTACAGTGAGTACTCAGATTGGAATGATGCTACATTGTACAACGTCCCCTATCCTAGTTTTTCAGCAGAGTACAAAAAGAAAGTTCCTCTTTACCACAACATCTTCACTAAATCTGCTAAACTTCTTCATATCGGTAATTTAACTAAGAACTGTGTACTTCATGAAGAGTGGATTCCAGAGTACGAAAAGTTAGGCTGGAAGACTTTAAGACTTAATAAGTATGATGGTGCTCAGAAACTCTGGGTAGGCTTCTTTGACAACAGTAAAACTGATGTTAAAGGACTCACCTTAGACATCCTTATTGGTAAAGAAAACATTAAGACTTCTAAGAAAATCTTAGATGAACTTGATAAGGAAAATATTACTAAAGAAGAGAAAGATTCGGATTTAGATAATCTTGCTATTACTGGTGGGGATACTGGTAGATTTAGAGTCAGACCTGATACTACTTTAATCGCGGAAATGCTGGATCAATTAAGTGTTGTTCCTGGAGAAATTGAAGCTACACCAAATACTAGAGTAGCAGCAACTTTAAACGAATTCTGGGCACTAAGTCCTCGTGAACAGAATGACCCAGATAATGATCACATCAGACCTTCTGCTTGGTTAAGGGCTGATCCTCTTGGTTCTGGAATGCTTTCTTGGACTCCTAGTACCCCTGGTGGTTTTGAACGATCCCAAGGCATCTTCGGTAGATGGGTTCGTGCTTAACTACTAATACTAATCAACTAACAATAAGAGAGAGTTAATCTCCTTGGAAGTAGTCTTCGACATTGAAACTGACGGACTTGATAACCCGAAGAATATTTGGGTTATCGTCTGTCGTGAGATTGGAACAGGGGCGGTCCATGTGTTCCAAGAACCAACCTCGCGCCCCGAAGAATGCGAAAGGTTTAAAAGATATGCAGAAGGTGTTACTCGCTGGATTGGGCATCATATTGTTAAGTATGATCTTCCTATCATCAATGATTTGCTTGGGATGGGTATCCCCTTGGTGGGTGCTCCTCTCGATACCCTTGTACTTTCTAGGCTTGTCTATTATGGACGCCCTGGAGGGCATTCACTTGAGAACTGGGGGGCGCTCTTAGGGTATCCTAAGGATACCTTTAGTGACTTCAGTAAATACTCAGAAGAATTAAAAAATAGATGTATTAAAGATACTGAAATTAACCTAAAGGTATACGAAGCATTACATAAGTATACTACCAGTACCTTATGGCAGCAGAGTATTGAGACAGAACACTTCACTGAGTACCTTAGCTATATCTTAAACCAGAACGGTTTTCATTTTAATATCAATAAAGCTCTTGTCTACCGTAATGAACTAAAGCAAGAGTTAGACAGACTCCTGGAGAAGCTTACTGTTGTCTTTCCTCCCAGAGCTGTCTTAGTTAAAGTAATTGAACCTAGAGCTACTAAATCTGGCGCTCTTCACTTAAATCAATTTAAATGGTTAGGACATAATGATCTTACTTCTTTTTCCCCTGGAGAGCCTTTTTCCCTTATCGAGTTCGTCCCTTTTAACCCCTCTTCTCCAAAGCAGGCTATTGAACGGTTATGGGAATTCGGATGGAAACCAATTGAGAAAACTGATGCTCACAAAGACGCAATTAAAGAATTACAGAGAAAGCGTAGAAAGGAACCAACAGACACTGAAAGATTAAAACACTTTGAGTTCTATGGTTGGAAGTTATCTGAAACCAACCTAGAAACACTACCTGCGGATGCCCCAGAATCCGCTAGGATGCTTGCACACTGGCTTAAGGTACGTTCAAGGGCATCCACCCTCCAAACGTGGATTACCGCTTACCGTGCCTCTTCAGGCCGAATACACGGCAGGTTCATGGCTATTGGGGCCTGGACTCACCGTATGAGCCATAATAACCCTAACATGGCGAACATCCCAAGAGAGACTGACAAGTTCGGTAAAGAAGCCTACTACGGTAAAGCCTTCCGAGAACTCTGGACCTCTCCACCGGGACGTAAGCTTATTGGTGTAGATGCGGCTAGTATCCAGCTAAGAGTCTTAGCGCACTACATGAACGACCCAGCGTTCACCAAAGCTGTTATATCCGGGAATTCAAAGCAAGGAACTGATCCCCATACTTTGAATGCAAAAGCTTTAGGTGAGATATGCAAAGGCAGAGACCCTGCTAAGCGTTTCATCTACGCATGGCTTTTAGGAGCAGGAGTGGATATGGTAGCGCATATCCTTGAATGCAGTCGCGATCAGGCACAGACAGCCGTTAACAACTTTATTGAATTCTATCCTGGGTTGAAGGCTCTTAAAGAGGATATTATCCCAAGAGATGCCAGGTTAGGTTACTTTAAAGGTTTTGATGGCAGATTCGTCTCAGTTTCCTCTGAGCACCTAGTTTTGGCAGGGTATCTACAGAACGGTGAAAGCTGTATCATGAAGACCGCAACTAAGATTTGGTATCCTAAATTAGTGAAGGAGAAGATCAACTTTAAATTCATTAATTTTGTTCATGATGAATGGCAGACAGAGGTTGACGATAATGATGAATTGTGCGACTATGTAGGTAGGGTCCAGGCTGATGCTATTGTAGAAGCCGGAGAAATCCTCAAACTCAACTGTCCCCAAGCAGGTGAGATTAAAAAAGGTTACAATTGGTTTGAAACACATTAAGGAGTCTATGATTTGGCATTAAAGAATTATGGCGTCTATCTTGAGTTTATTATTCCGAAGACTGTGTTCTTCGAAACTAAGTCACTCTCAGAAAAAGACGCAGAAATGGAAGTCCTTCGCAAGTTTAAGGACACTCCAGGGTTGAAGATCCTACACGTCTTCCCTATTGAGAATACCCCTACTTACGCTCCTAAGGAAGAGCCTAAGGTTATCGCCTAAACAACTTAATAATAATAAAAAGAAAGAAGTTTTACATGGCTACAAAACAGCATTATTTCACCGGTACGGCTAAGTGGGCTAAGGTCTATACTCCTGACCCGGAGTATCAGAATTATTCCATTAACGTAGAACTTGACGATGCTTCTCTAAAAGAGTTTGATGCATCAGGCATTCGAGTCCGTCCCAAGGCTGATAAGGAAGACGGTAAGATGTACCATCGCTTCCGTCGCTCTGCTGATGATGACCTTCCTCTTGTCATTGACGCACAGGGTGAAAAGTTCACGTCTGCCATCGGTAATGGTTCTAGAGTTACTGTTAGAGTAGAATCCTATGACACTAAACGTCATGGCAAGGGTCATCGTCTGATGGCAGTACGTGTTGACGATTGGGTTAAGTTTGACCCTAAGAGTGCAGGTGAGCGTAAGCCTGTATTGCCTGACAAGCTGGAAGACGGTTCTTTGCCGTTCTAAAGTTGGGCACTACGCCCTGGGGTCAGCGCTAAGCTGCTGGCCGTGTCCTGAGCAAGACATTAAACTGCTCATTAATTTTCAAACAAGGATAAAAGTATTGACTGAAGATACCCCTGTAGACATCGAAGAAATTGAAGTGATTGAGCCAAACGGCAATGTGATTTCTTTTAATAAAAACAAAATTAGTGAAGAAGAAGTAGTTAATTTTACTTTCAAAGATTTTAGAGAAAGATCCAAAGAATTTGAAGAAGATATTGATGCCTTTGTCTTCATCGGAAATCGAAAAGATGGTGAGGCTACAGTATCTGCTAAAGCAGATAACAACATGCACCTTTACTGGATGGTTAAAAGGTTCTTACGCCACTTAGAGGATAATATTTTTGGCTAAGTCTTATAAAACTGTTGTTAACGATATCTATGCTCTCTTTGATCGAAAAGGTTTTCAGTTCAACGAAAAGAATGTTGCCGAATTTGGTCAGAAATTAGCACAGCATATTGCTAACAGAGTTACCGAAGAAAGAGGACCTCCTAGTCTGAGGTTCTCTAATATCGGTACTAAATGTAATAGAAAGTTGTGGTACCAGATTAATGAACCTGATAAAGCGGAACCGTTTACGCCTCAAGTACAGTTCAAGTTTTTGTACGGTGATATTATTGAAGAACTTGTATTATTCCTTGCTAAAGAAGCAGGGCATTCTGTAGAAGGACAGCAAGATGAACTTCACCTTGAAGGAATTAAAGGACATAGAGACGCTATTCTCGATGGCCTTCCCATCGATGTTAAATCCGCTAGTACGAGAACAGTTGAAAAATTCAAGTCCGGTCTTAAGGAAGATCCTTTCGGCTACCGAGAGCAACTCTCAGGATACGAGCGAAGCGCCCAAGGCGACCCCAGAGTAACTGAGAAAGGCTCAGCCTTCCTAGTGGTCGATAAGACTACTGGAGAGATTGTTCTAAGCGAACAAAAAGATCTCTCAGACATTGATCTGAAGAATATTATTAAAGAAAAGAAAGAAGCTGTCCAAAGAAAGGAACCACCCCCTAGATATTACTTCCCAGAACCTGAAGGTAAATCAGGCAACTTAAAACTTGGTACTGAATGCAGTTATTGCCAATTCAAGAACCATTGCTGGCCTGGTTTAAGAACTTTCCTCTATTCTAACAAACCAATCTTTTTAACTAGAGTTGTTCGTCTACCTAAAGTAGAAGAAGCTAAACAGGAGAAATAACTATGCCTAAGGGTGTAACTCAGGCCGTCCGCTTTGTCATCTCTCGGAGAGAGTATGAAAACCTTCTTGCACAGGGCCGTCAGTTTGACCGTCCTCGTGTCACTTCTAACAACCTTGCAGCTTTTACCATGCGTCATGAAGACCTCAGAAGCTTTACACTGAACGATGTATTAGTGTTAGAGCTTGTGAATGGCCAGACGTAAGAAGAAATGGGAACCAAATGACTCACCTGCCAGATGGAAGCGGATTGCTGCTAAATTTGGACTCAGTAGAGCTGATTATCTCAAAATACTTTCCGACCAAGAAGGACGCTGCTATATTTGCAGAAAAGATCCATCAGAATGCCGACCGAGACAAAATTTGGCAATCGACCACGATCACAACACAGGTAGGATCAGGGGACTCCTCTGTTTTAACTGTAATCATAGACTTCTCGGATGGCATATCAAAGAAGATGTTGGGAAGGCTAAACGCATTGTTTCATACTTAACAAGAAAGACAAATTATGGCAAAGTACCGATTATTTAGAGACTACGATATTGGGTACTGGATTGAGAATACAACAGAAACTCACGAACCAAGGCGTCATGTAATTATCGATCTAGACGAAACTGAAGCTCAAGATATTATGAATACAAGAAATAAGCATGAGGAATATGAAAATCTTCTCTCTAGAAAATGGAGAAATTCTTAATTGAGTAAAACTCATCTTATTATTCCAGATTCACACGCACATCCTGCCCACCATAATAGAAGAGCCGAATGGCTAGGAAAGTTAATTAATGACATTAAGCCTGACATTGTTATTCACTTGGGCGACAGTGCCGATATGCCTTCTCTTTCTAGCTATGATCGAGGAACTAAAGCGTTTCAAGGTCGTAACTATCGTGCCGATATTGATGCTCATTTGGATTTTAATGACCGGTTGTGGAATACTGTACGTAAGTCAAAGCGAAAGCTTCCGCATCGTTATTTCTTTGAAGGAAACCACGAACACCGTATCATCAAAGCCATTAACCTCCAGCCTGAATTAGAAGGGGCTATTGCTTTTGAAGACCTTGAACTGGAACGATACTACGACACGATCACAACCTACAACGGTCGTTCTCCTGGCGTTCTATCAATTGATGGGGTCACGTATGCCCACTTCTTTATCTCAGGCGTTATGGGAAAACCGCTTGGCGGAACACACCCGGCTTATAGCATCCTCGCCAAGGGACATGGTTCAGCAACGGCTGGAGACCTCCATCTTCTGTCTTATGAAGTACAAACAGGAATTGGAGGCAAGCGTCTTCAGGGACTCGTTGCGGGGTGTTACCAGGACTACGATGCTGACTGGGCTGGAGAAGCGAATAAACTCTGGTGGCGCGGTGTAGTAGTTAAACGTAATGTCGAGAATGGAAACTATGACCCAGAATTCATTTCTCTTGCAAGACTGAGGAAAGAATATGGCTAATATTGAATACCTTCTACAGGTTTATACCTTAGAAGAAATCTTAGAGTATAATGACATTACAGTAGAAGAACTACTTGAATGGCTTGTTAAAGTAGAGTACATTAAATTACCAGAAGTGGAACCTCTAGAATGACCCAGAATATTTTTATTATTAGTGATACTCATTTTCATCACAACAATATTATTAAGTATTGTAATCGTCCTTTTTCCAATTCAGAAGAAATGGATGAAGTCCTTGTTAAAAACTGGAATTCAGTAGTAAGACCTAATGATAAAGTTTATCATCTCGGAGATGTCTACTTTCCAAACCATAAAGACCAAAAGTATTGTGATTATTTTTTAGGAAGACTAAACGGAACTAAAAGGTTGATTCTAGGAAATCATGATAACGGAAAAGACCAACTTCTTCATAAACACTTTAAAGAAATATATATGTGGAGATTCTTAAAAGATTTTGGTCTTCTTTTAACTCATGTGCCTGTTCATCAAGGGAGTATTTCAGAAAAACTAAAATATAATGTTCACGGGCATATCCATAATAACAAAAGTCCTGAAGGTCCTTATATTAATGCTTGTGTTGAACTAAATAAATATACTCCTCAGCCTATCGAGAGCTTTAATGACTGATCCAGAGACTAAATATAAACATAGTAAACGGCGTAAGCGTAACCACCTTGCCAAAAAGCTTTTTCAAGATAAGCAATTTAGGCATAAGATCCACTTGGATGAAAAGACCAAAAGCAAACAAGAGAAATGGGTGTACGATGAATACTACAGTGAAGAAGACAACGACTCCTAAGAAGACCCCTGATAAAGTCTTTTTCTTCCCTCAAGAGAAGCTAAAGGAGATTTTAATTTCACACTTGTATGCTACGTCTTTTCTAAATGATGACGAGGATGTAGTCTTTCTAAACTTCAAGACCGGAGTTGATGTGAAGAACAAGATTATGGTAGAGCTTTTTATCAAGAAGACTGCCCAAAACAATAAAGAAGAACAGTTAGTATTAGAAATTGACGAATGACCCGGATCGTTGTGGCACTACTCCTGTTTCTCTTTTGTCTATACAAATCAAGAATATAAGAGGAAACAATGGCTAAAAGAAAAAGAGATTATGCCAAAGAGTACCGTGACTATCAAGGGACTCCTGAGCAGATTAAAAGACGTACTGAAAGAAATAAGGACCGTAGAGCTGCGGAGAAGAGAGTCGGCAAGTCTGCCCTTAAAGGCAAGGAAGTTGACCACATCAACGCTCCTAGAAAGGGTTCTCTGGGAGGTTCTAAAACCCAGATTATCTCCAAGAAAGCCAACCGTCAAAAGCAGCCAAAGAGGTCCTAAAATTGTTCAAAAGTAATACTAATCCTATGTTCCGCTCTAAACTAGCGGAAGACACGTTTAACCGTAAGTATCGTCATGAAGGTGCTGAGACTTGGGAAGAGCTTTGTAAAACCTTAGTACATCATGTTTGTGCTGGTCTAATTCCTCAGAGTGATCAAGACCAGTTAATTAAGTATATGGTGGATATGAAGTTCATCCCTGGTGGACGTTATCTTTACTATGCAGGTAGACCTAAGCCTTTCTTTAATAACTGCTACTTGCTTAAGGCTGAAGAAGATACAAGAGAAGACTGGGCTGACCTAGCTTGGAAGGCTGAGTCTTGTCTATTAACAGGTGGAGGTATCGGCGTTGACTATTCTATTTATCGTCCTAGCGGTAGTATTATACGTCGCACTGGTGGTAGTGCTTCAGGCCCTATCCCTAAAATGGGCGGAATTAATAATCAAGGACGATATATCATGCAGGGTGGCAGTCGCCGTTCTGCTATTTATGCTTCTCTTAATTGGAAGCATAACGATGTTGGACAGTTTCTTGTGGTTAAAGATTGGGATAACCAGCCAGCAGGAACTTCTGGACTTACTGTTGGAGATCTAAAGAGGCAGGACTTCAACTTCCCTGCTCCTATGGATATGACCAACATCAGTGTCAACTACGATACTGAGTGGTTAGAGAACTACAAGAAGACCGGAAATGTCGGTGAAGTCTTTCTTAAGAATGTCGAGATGGCAATTAAGAATGGTGAGCCTGGTTTCAGTTTTAACTTCTATGATAAAGAAAATGAGACATTAAGAAATGCCTGTACTGAAGTTACCTCCTCTGATGACTCAGACGTTTGCAATCTCGGTTCTGTCAACTTCAGTCGTGTGGAGTCCCTTTCTGAATTGGAGTCTGTGGTACACTTGGGTACTATTTTCCTTCTCTGCGGTACTCTTCGTGCTGAGTTGCCTTACGATAAGATCTACAAGATCAGAGAAAAGAATAGGCGTCTTGGACTCGGTATTATGGGGCTTCACGAGTGGCTTATTCAACGTGGCTATGATTATAACGTTACACCGGAGCTTCACGATTGGCTTAGGGTATACAGACAAGTTTCTGACGAAACAAGTTCTGCATACGCTAACAAACTTTCTGTCTCTAGACCTGTGGCAAATCGTTCCATTGCACCTACTGGTACTATTGGGATGCTTGCTGGCACTACTACCGGTATTGAGCCAATCTATGCTGTGGCATACAAAAGAAGATACCTTGTAGACGGAACTAAATGGAAATATCAGTATCACGTAGAAAATATCGCACAGGAAATGGTTGACCTGTACGGTACTGATCCTGATAAAATTGAAAGCGCAACCGATTTAGCGAGTGATTATGAAAGAAGAATCAAATTCCAAGCAGACGTACAAGACTACGTTGACATGGCGATCAGCTCCACTATCAACATCCCAAATGGCAAGGATGGATCTATTGATCCGAGAGTATTTGCTAATTGCCTTGCGAAGTATGCAGAAAGACTTAGAGGGTTCACCGTCTACCCAGACGGAGCTAGAGGCGGACAACCCCTCACAGGAGTAAGCTACAAGGAAGCCAAAAAGAAACTCGGCGAAGAGTTCGAAGAAGGATTAGAGTTTAATGACGTTTGTAGTTTAACTGGTGGAGGACACTGTGGTACTTAATGAAACTGGTAATTACCGGTATGACGGTTATGGCTTCGGTAGTGTAGATGCAGCAAAGGCTCGCATCGAAGAGCTAAAGAAGAATATTCCAGACTACCTGAGAAATGCAATTGACAATGAATCAGTCTCTATTGACGTAAAGACTGGTAGAATTTCTGCCCATATTTCTGCTTCACAATACGATGGTGAGATTTAATGAAGATTTACGTTGCTGGTCCCATGAGGGGCTACCCTGAGTTTAACTTCCCAGCATTTCATGCTGCATCCGCAAAGCTTCGAGGAGAGGGCCATACGGTCTTCTCTCCTGCGGAGAAGGACGAAGAAGTCCACGGCGCAGAGTTCTCTAAGCAGTTTAAGACTGGTAGCCTAGAGGCTGCTGAGGCACAGGGGTTTAGTCTCCGTCGTGCCCTTGGTGACGATCTAGAGTGGATTTGCAAGGAAGGAGACGGCATCTACATGCTTAAGGGCTGGGAGAAGTCTGCTGGTGCAAATGCAGAGTGGGCTACCGCTAAGGCTCTTGGTTTGGTGATTATGTATGAATAACGAAACGGTAGGCGTGAAGCACGACTCTGGGAAGACGATGATTGAACTATTCCCCGGAGATTCTCTGTTCGCTATCTCAGATATTCTCACGTTTGGTGCAAAGAAGTACGACGCACGAAACTGGGAAAAGGGAATGAACTGGAGTCGTGTCTTCGGTGCACTCCAGCGACACATGTGGGCTTGGTGGCAAGGAAAGGGACCCACTAACGAAAACTTCGTCTTCGGAGAACTCGACGAGGAGTCCAAGCGTAGCCACCTCTGGCACGCTGGGTGTTGCATTGTGTTTTTAATTGCGTATGAAATGCGAAAGGTTGGAACAGATGACCGCCCAGTCTAACTTCGAGAAAGTACAGGAGTTCCACGAAGCGATGGGGACTGAACGTAATGTCTGGCCTCCTTCTAAAGAACTGCTTAATCTTCGTTTTGCTCTAATAATCGAAGAGGGGAATGAACTAGCTGAAGAGCTTTTTCCAGCGTCCCTTCCGACAGATGGTAACAACAAGAAGCAGATTGCGAAGGAACTAGCTGACCTTCTGTACGTCGTTTACGGAACAGCAGACGCTTTCGGTATTGACATCGACCGAGTATTCGAAGAGGTCCACCGTAGCAACATGTCCAAACTCGTAGACGGTAAGCCGCTAAAGCGAGAAGACGGTAAGGTGCTCAAAGGCCCTAACTATACTCCTCCCAATCTGGATTTTATTACATGAGTAGAAAGAGAGAACCTTATTCCGTATGGAAGAGAGATACTTTTGTACGAGTAAGATGGGTAGACATTGTAGCTGACTCTAGTTGGCAGGATTTCAGTAATGAAGAAGAAAAGGGTGTTCATGACTGTGTTTCGTTTGGTTTTATCACACGAAATAATAAGCACGGTATTACTCTGTCTGCTACTCGGGGTGTTAATGGTTCTGTAGAGTATAATCAGAGTATTAACATCCCCTGGGGAGTTATTTCAGATATTAGTGAGGTAAAGATTGACTGATGATTTTATTGACTACCATTCTTTAGAGAATAGTCTTGTCTGGATTGAATGGGTAGATTCTATCTCTAATCAGGGATGGACTCCTTTAGATTCAGAAGACCATCTTAAACCTCTTCCTAGAATTCAGTCTGTAGGTAGACTAATTGGTAATAAAGAAGAGTTTGTAGTGATCGCAGGAGACTTCTCTGAACATGACTTCAATCGACCTATGAAGATCCCTAAGGGTTGTATTAAGCAACTACTACCAATAAGAATCATTCCTGTAGAATAAAGAAAACCCCGGAAGAGCAATCCTCCGGGGTTCTTTTTATCTACTATAATACCAGACAGGGTTACTGAGAAGTAGCGTCTCCACCACCATCAGAATCCTTTTTATCCGCAGTATTACTCTTCACAATCTTCCTGAAGTCTTCAAGGAGACTACGCTTACCATTAGTCTCAGTGGGAAGCCCTGCCTGTTCAAGCACACGCATGACCTCATCAATAGGCTCTAAGCCTTCAGATTTGATAAGAGGCTCAACTCTCTTAATCCAACGGTTAAGACGAGTAACAGTGGCGTCAACATCTTTGATAAAAGGCATAACTACCTTCTTACCACCATACTCTACTTGAGGAACAGTGTAAGTGAACTGGCTAGTTCTCATATCGAATTTAAGACCTGTGATCTTAGCCGCGTCAGGAAGCATATTGTTAATTTCTTTAGTAAACGTAGCTTTAAACGACTGGTCGAATACCCAATCGTAGTAGTTCACCCAAGCCTGAGGGTTAGTCTGCTTCATGTCAATCATAGTCTTTACCATTTCAGGTCTGGTAAAGGAGTTGAAGAACTGAGTAGCAAGACCCGGAGAGGTCACATCTTGAGCAAGGATGTCTCCGTTCTTAGGATCAAACAATGCCTGTGCAGCCGCTGCCTTGCCCTCAGGAGGCGTTAAGGGAGAGGTCAGAGTACCGGAGATAGCTGAGATAACATCATCAGCCTCCTTAGTTCCTCTACGAGCCTGCTGGAGGGCTCTTAACATGTCAGCTAAGGTTCCATTACCGAGCATGATGTTTCCTGCCCTAGCGTACCCTTCAGTAATAGAAGGATCAATCAAAGTCTGCTCAGTAGTAAGTTTAGTAGTAAGCCAGTCATTAAGATAAGGTGCAAGGCCCATTTGCTCAAGACCTTTCACCATCATCATATTGTCTGCGAGATCAGGCCTAAGGTTGACAGCTTTGTTCACTACATCGTCTGTCTTCCATTTAATAGAATTACTCCAAAGAACCATTGGACCATACTGATCATTAAAGATTGTATCTTTATACGAGTCAATATACCCTTGAGCAATATCTCTCATTTCTTTCTTTTTATCGCTCGGAAGAGTGATGTATGTGTCTTCTAAAAGGACTTGGTTCATACGGTTGTCCATTTCATTCTTCATCTGAGCGAAATAGTCAGTTAACTGTTGCTTTTCATTAGCATCAATAGTACCTCCTGATTTACGCATTTCAGCAATCTTCTCAAGTAAACCTTGATTATTAGAATTACCTACAGCAGTAAGAACTCTCTGAACTTCAGAGCCAACTCTTCGCTTACCTAATTCAACAACCTCACCTTCAGAAACACCTCGGATAGTTTTCTTATGGTTTATTTCAGCTTCATCATCTGAGATTTTCTGAGCCTTTGCTTTAGGTTCGATATAAGCAGCTCTGATTTCACCATAGCTGAATTTATCAGGATCAGCTAAAATATCAGGTCTATGAGAAAGGTACGATTCGTTTTCTTTAACTAACTGCCACTTTCTGTCCGACTCCTTTTCCGAAGCTTTATCCGCAGCACTCTTTTTACTATCCCACTCTTCGAATAACTGCTTACGATAAGCATTGGCTGAGTTAGAAACAGCAGCAGATACCGCAGAATCAATCTCATCCGCCCACTGATGCCCATAACGACTCCTTAATCCTCTTGTCAATACATCAACAGAAGACAGATAGTCCGACTCAGTAATAGCTCCTTTAGTCCAAGCATTCTTGAGTTTCTGCATCTTGTCAATACCGCGAGTTAATTCTTCAGGTCTGGCTACGCCAGCTTCTGTGGTACTTGATTGTGCAGCAGCAAGATCTGAAGTAGCAAAGAGATTCTCTTGAATCTGCTCTTCTCCAGCCCTAGCTCTTTCTCGAATGTCTTTATTAACTACTTTATACTCGGCATCAATAACGTCACCGATAGCCCCAGCAGAACCCTTTAGCAAGACTCCAACAGCATCATTAGGCTGGGCTCCTCTAAAGTCATACTCTCTACCAGGATCAATGTTAGTATTAGGTGCAAACGTAGCCATAATTACTGTGCATTCCTCTGTTCTTGTCTCTTTCTAAATTCTTCATCCATCTGAAGGATAAGTTCTTCATCCCCTGACAGTGAGTGCTTAAACCACTGGTTAGCTTCTTTAGTAGTCAACCTAGCTGATCTAGCGATAATCTGAGCACGCTTAAGGTAGATCTCTCTGTCTTCAGGAGTCTTAGCTCTAAGCGCATTCTTCATATTCTTAGTGTATTCTTTCTCCATTAATCTAATGGCTTCCTTATCCTCCTTAAGGTAGTTCATCTGACGATACATCTTTTCGATACGGTCAGGGACTAAACCAAACAAGGAAATAGCTACAGCGTCCATCTCGTCTACTGTAGCAACCTTCTGGCCGTCTCTAGAGTAATACGAAGAGTATTCAAGAGCAAAGTAGGCCTTTACAGCGTTGTTAACCGTAGAGATAGAACGGAAAGCATCAATGAAGTCCTGAGGATCAAGAGGGATTTGTTCCCCATCTTTATCCATAACCTGTGACCAGAGAGAGGACAAAGCAGGGTAGGACCACCTTGCAGCATCAGCAAAGATACTGGAAGAGGCACCTGTAATACTCATTAACTGGTCTTCATTAGACTCAGGATCAAGAATAGTTTTTAATAGTGCAATACCACCCGGACCATACCTCTTACCGGTGTTATAGTCTTCACCGAACATCCCTTCTGCGAGGAACGATAAAGCTCCCTTGAAGAAGAGCTGAGCAGCACCTTCATTAGTATTGTAGCCATTTTCCTCAGCAGAAGCAATGATGTCGTCGTACCAAGGTGTAGCAAGGCCCATAACACCCCCCACAGGGACACCGTAGAGCATATTATACGTTGCAAATACTCTGATTTTCTCGGCAGCAGTAAGTCTCTTACCAAGCATCTGGTCCAGCATACGCATCTGGTAGCCCCAGAACTGAGTAGGAATAGAGAAGATACCCTTCTGGAAAGCAGCAGCTGAAGCACTTGTCATGTTAAGAGACAAAAGGTTCTGTCTAGCTAAAACCTTATTGATATCTTCGCGGCGTACTAACTTCTTGCCAGGATTAGCCTTCTTCCACTCCTTGAAAGCAGTGTTCCAAGAAGCAAGACGAACATACCTTTCAGTTTCTTTAAAGAAGATTGTTCCCTTGTCTAGAATTTTCTTACCAAAAGACTCATACATCTTGGCGTCAAGGACATCGTCCTGCCAAGCGTGTTCACCTTCAATATTGAACAAACCAGTCTTCTTCAGAGCCTCATAAGACTCAATAAACTCTTCCGCGTCTCCCCAGCCACTATTCTTAGCCATCCCAGCTACTCTTCTGATAATAACAGGGTCTTCAGTGAACCTGAGAAGAGTCATATAAGTTGACCCGATCATAGCTTGGCCGGATCTAATAGGATTGCCTGTAATGGCAGCCATATGAAACAGTGTTTGGCTCTGAGTCCAAATCTGGGTAGGGTTGAATAGACCAATCTTCATGTGAAAAGCAGCACCACGGATGAAAGACATGGGGTCTGATGCTGTAGGCAAAAGAATATCGTGGACATAAAGCGAAGCCTTATCTCCTACATTCTTATATACAAAGTCTACAATCTTACCCTTCATCCAGTCGATATTAGTTCTCATCTCAGTACGAGTACCAAGAGTATTGATAACGGCGAGGCGGGAGTTCTTAGCAGCAGCTAATCTGCCCGCGTCAGAAGGCTTATCCACCCACTCAGGATTGTGTAAGTAGTGAAGTGGGTTGTTCCTTAACTTAGTAATATCTACGTTAAGTAAGTCACCAAACTCTTCCACCCAAGAATTAACCGAGTGCTGGATATAATCCTTATACGCTCTGTTCTTCATAAGAGAAGACATAGAGGTAGTCATAGCTGTATAAGGATCTACATAGCGCGCAGTCTTAAACTTGAATACAGGCTGATGCTCTGAGCCTTCTTTTCCATACGAGAAGACATCAGGGGATTTTTCACCTGCAAATTTCTTATTAATCTTTCTCTGGTCGTTATGCTGAGAGTCAACTACGTCTGTGAAGTTCTTCAACCCTCGGGCGTACTTTCTGAAACCTTCGGTATCGTTGACACCCTGTCCTGACTTGGTAACAAAGAAAGGATGCTCTGAAGGGATTGTACCTTCTTCAAAATCCTTCCAGACACGCTCAGGGTCCTTAGGCAGGTGACGGGACACAACATCAATAAAAGCCGCTCTATCGCCCTTTAAGAAGGCTTGACGAGCCTTTTCAAGGTAGGGAATGATCTCCTTAGCCTTCTTCTCAGAGTGAACACCAAAAAGTGTCACTTCACCATCATAAGAGTGTTTACCAAGATCTTGCTCAATAATGTTGCCAGCAGCATCCTTAAGGCGTCTAGTAGGTTTAGAAATCCTAGGAGCTTTAACGAACCAACCTTCATTGACAATTCTATGACCACCAAACTGAGTCGGAAGCATCTTATACTTCAATGGAGAAGACTGAGACTCTTTGACTAATACAAAGTTCACAGCTTCTTCACTATCGAAGACTTCACGAAGAGGTCTCTGGTCAGGGTTCATGATCTTAATGATCTTATACCCAGCTTCCTTTAAGTTCTTGACCATTTCTTTCTGGCCATCAGTCATGTTCTTTACATCAAAGATATGTGTAAAGTCACTTCCTTCAGTCTTAATAGCTACGATAGAATCATCTACTGAGTCATAAGGAAGATCATCTTCAAGCCTACCATGGAAACCCTTGGACCAAGAAAGACCACGAGTACCATCATCCTGAAGCTGTACAGCCTTAACACTCCACTCACGATACCCCATAGAGGCAGTTTCAGAGTAGAGGTCTAAGTTACGAATAGCTTCGTCAAAGTCATTAAGTTTCTTGTATACTTCATAAGCCACTACTTCATCGTCTGAAGGGAGTTGGCCATTCAATTCAAGATATTTCTTTTGGAAGCCTGCGGCATCCCATTCCTTACCTGGTTTATCTTCAAGGACTGTCTCCATAACACCTGTGGCAGGGTTACGTCTACGTACTTGGACAGGGGTGGTTTCATGCAGACCTGCTTTAAGAACCCGCTCAAGACGCTTAAAGCCTCCAGGAATTCTCTTAACTTTGTTAATAGCTTCAGCAGCTTCTTTAACAGCATTCTGCAAACCCGCGTACGCATGGGTTACTGCATGTCTATTTCGATTAGCTTGAGCAGACACAAGATCGTCAGTAGTTCTAATCTTCCCAAGGAGAGTGTTAAAAATA
>JACCDG011233942.1_pt1 | contig 48790 bp, 57 predicted proteins | sample 7442471 | NCBI WGS metagenome assembly JACCDG01 (sample SAMN15323444, study PRJNA562643) | freshwater metagenome | isolation source: river surface water | place: USA:Blue River Watershed | collected 2017-08-17
CCCTGAATCTTTGTCCGAAGAACTCTCTTCAAGTCTGAAATCCCAACGCTGAGTACTGCCAAAATCCCTTTCCAGTAGTGATCATCCTATAGATTCGATCAACATCAACAGGCTGAGGGACCAGTTTGAAAACAGAGGGCCCGCCACCTCCTGATTGATCAATGCGGCCTCTGCTGGTAGTTTCTGGGCAATGGGAGGCATCATGTCCACAAAAGACCGAGAGATCGTTATTACCCGCACGATGAGTGCTCCGAGAGATGTTGTGTTTGATGCTTGGACAGACTCCGTTCATCTTTTGAAGTGGTGGAGTCCCAAAGGATTTAAGATGACCTTTCATCAAGTTCAAATCAAGCCAGGGGGCGTCTGGAATTTTGATATGCACACCCCTGATGGAGACGACTACAACAATAAGCTCGTTTTTAAGGAAGTGAAGAGGCCCGAGCGTTTAGTGTACTCTCATGGTTCAGAAGATGAGCCGGATCAGTTCGAAGTGACCGTGCAGCTCACCCAAGCAGGTGACAAGACCGAGCTTCAGATGCGGATGCTTTATCCCAACGCAAAGGACTGCGAGATGAGTAAAAAATTTGGTGCGGTTCAAGGTGGCAATTCAACCCTCGACCGACTGGATGCCTATTTGTTGAGCACGAGATCTTGAAGCAGCAGCCGTGGGTACGGCAGTCCTAAAGTGCTGTTGCTTTATAAATCTAAGTATTCAATGAGGTTAGCGGCAAAGCTAAAAAGTGACCCCTTGGCTTGACTTACTGCGTTAAGTTACCATTTCTTTCTCATGCCACACGACACAGCTGAGTCCAAAGTGATTGAGGTTTTTGCATTTAGCTCCCCAGACGGCGGGGGCAACCCTGCGGGCATCTACCTGGATGCTGATGAGATGACACCCGGGCAGATGCAAAAAGTCGCGACCCAAGCCGGGTTCTCCGAAACGGCCTTTGTCTCCCAGTCATCGGGCGCAGGGTTTCGGCTCGACTTCTTCACTCCCGCTCAGCGCATCATCGACTGCGGGCATGCAACGGTTGCAGCTTTCAGCGTTCTTGCCGCGCGCGACACTTCGATGCGAGAGACTTCGAAGGAGCTTTTTTCGGGCGCGATCAGAAAAATCCGAATCGATGATTCAAAGGTGTTCATGGAGCAGTTGGTGGCCCAGGTTCAACCCATTGAGAAGCCAGTTGAGCTTTTTTCTGATTTTTTTTCTTCAAGTTCGTCTACCCTAGCGGGTTGGGTCGTCAGGCATGACGTGGGGTTTTTGATCTTTGAGTTGAGTGATGAATCTCAACTCAGCAAGCTCAAGCCTCATCTCGAGAGAATCAAAACGTATACTGAAACCTGCGATTGCGTGGGTATTTATGTCTTTGTGAAGAAGCAAGGAGCTATTGCCGCAACCACTCGGATGTTTGCGCCCGCCTATGGCATCGATGAAGAGTCGGCCACGGGGATGGCTGCCGGACTGCTCGCCGCGATCTTGCATTCAGGGGATGCTCCTCGGGACTTGGTTATCGAACAGGGCAGGTACATGAAGCCAGCGAGCCCAAGCTTGATCGAGTGCAAAGTACGTCGCGCGCAAAGCACTATCTGGGTGGGTGGATCAGCTCGTTTGGCCAAAAACCAATCTTGCTAATTTAGCCCACCTCTGCGAACCCTAGGTCATGCGTAGCAAAGCAAACCTAGCATTTCTCTTCGTTGCGATCATTTGGGGCAGCGCCTTTGTGGCGCAGGGAATTGCCGGGCAATTCAAGGTGGCCTATCTTTTTAATGGCTTAAGTTTCACGCTCGCGGCCTTGCTTTTGATTCCGTTCATCCCGTCTGGCACCCGCATAGTGGCGGCGCAGATCAAGTGGATTTTGATCGCAGGTTTTGCTCTTTTCTTTGCGAGCGCCTTTCAGCAGGTCGGCCTTAACTATACAAAAGTAGCCAACGCAGGTTTTTTGACGAGCCTTTACGTTGTTTTCACGCCCTTTCTACTTTGGCTGGGGTTTCGCGAAAAACCGCATGGGCTGGATCTTGCGGCAGTTGTCATTGCTTGCGTGGGAGCTTTTCTGCTTTCGACCGCAGGTGCCTTTGAAATGAACACGGGTGATGGATTGGAGCTCGCCGGCGCAGTTTTTTGGGCTGTGCATTTTGTCATCCTTGGAAAGTATGGCTCGAAATTTGAGCCGATCTCTTTTGCTGCGGGTCACTTTTTTGTCACGGGGCTTCTTAATTTGGCGGTGGGATTGGTCTATGAGGACACGGCCGTTTTGACTGCCCTGCCATTGCTTGCGGCCATTCTTTATCGCGCTACTTTGTCGATTGGAGTGGGTTACACGATTCAAGTTTGGGGACAGAAGTATACAACTCCTACGGACGCAGCGCTTATCTTAGGGCTAGAAGCGGTTTTTGCCGTGATTGCGGGCTGGTTGATTTTGAATCAGTCGCTGGTCCCTATTCAGATTCTAGGTTGCGTATTGATATTCGTAGGAGTCTTGATCTCTCAATTGAAGGGTCTTAGCTCTCCGGTAGGCGCTACTTTGCAGCACGAGCCTTCTTGAGTTTCTCTGATTCGAGATGTTGGTTGCCCCTTCCTTTTGTTTGTAGTGCTCCAACTTTGTGAGCATCATTGTGAACTACAAAGGCTTTGGTCGAAGTAGACGCATTTTGAGTTACAATGGTACGAAGCTAGGATCCCTGCTTTACCTACTCTAGTGAACTGCGTTCGCCTCAAGGAACGCTGCAGCCCTGCGATGCGCAGGTCAGGAGGTCAGTGCATGAAGATAAAAATTGGATTGGGAGTGTTAGTCTTGTTGGCAGGATTCTTGGGTTTCGTTGCGGTGCAACCCGAGGACTATGTGATCTCGCGAGATATCCTGATTAATGCGCCGGTCGAGAAAATTTTTCCATATCTCAATGACTCCAGAATGGCTAACCAGTGGGCCCCTTGGACCGAAATCGATCCTCAGGCCAAGATGGAATACTCAGGTCCAGAAGCGGGGGTAGGCGCCCAGACGAGCTGGTCGGGTGAAGGGCAGCTCGGCACGGGCAGTGCTACTATCGTCGAGAGTGTTCTCAATCAGCGTATTGCGATCAAGCTCCAATACGTCAAGCCCATGAACATGACTCAAGACGCTGAATACCTCATGCAGTCGGTGGGCAATCAGACTCAAGTGACTTGGAAGGTCAAGGGCAAGAACTCATTTCTGGGGCGAGCCATTTGCGTCTTCATGGACATGGATCAAGTGGTAGGTGGGATGTTTGAGAAGGGACTTTCAAATTTAAAGAAGCTGACCGAAACTTAGGCTCTAGTGCTCAAAACCAATGGAGAGAAATATGAAAAAAAAATTCGGCTACGTTGATGGATTCATTCTTCCGGTACCTATCAAAAAACTCAATACCTACAAAAAGTGGGCGAAAATCGCCGGCAAAGTATGGATCGATCATGGCGCGATCGACTACGTTGAATGCAAAGCCGATGACGTGAAAGCGGGCAAAGTCACCTCGTTTCCTCAGAGCGTTAAGCTTAAGAAGGGTGAAGTCGTTTTCTTTTCATGGGCCACCTACAAATCTCGCGCAGATCGCAATCGCGTGATGAAGAAGGTGATGAGCGATCCGCGGATGGCCGAGTTCATGGGTCCAGATGACATGCCATTTGATGGCATGCGCATGTTCTGGGGTGGATTCAAACCCGTCGTGAACCTCTAAGGAAAAACGGAATGAAACAGAAGGTCATCTATTGGGTTTGCACGGCGCCTGTTGCACTGTTGAGTTTGATGGCTGCGGCAGGACTTCTCTCGCGTCAGCCTCAAAACATGGAGGGGATGGCGCACTTGGGATACCCCATTTATTTCGCGACGATCTTAGGGGTTGCAAAGCTCTTGGGTGGTTTGGCGCTGCTCTATAGCCCGCTTCGGGTTTTAAGAGAGTGGGCTTACGCGGGATTCACGTTCCTCTTTTTGGGTGCGGCGTACTCCCATGTGGGCGCAGGAGATGAGCCGGCAAAAGTCGTGATGCCTTTTGTGATGTTGGGATTGCTTTTTGTCTCGCGCTATTTTTGGCAGAAGGGGATGGGATTGGGTTCAAAAGCCTGAAATCCCAAGTCATGGACGTCGCAAGAGCTAGGAATCGAGGCGCTGAACTAATTCTAAAAGAGTTTTGCGGCCTAGGACCTGTGCGATCGCGCTATCGACTTCGGTTGCGACTTCCGTGAAGGCTTCTCGCATGCCTCGGCTGACAGGGCATGGCTTGAAGGCCGGTTTGTCTCGAATCGCCAAGACGCTCTTCTCTCGAACTGCGGCGAAAATATCTTGAAGCGAAATCTGGGCGGAGGGGCGAGCTAAGCGCACCCCTCCGCCTTTGCCTTCTTTAGAGATGATCAACCGCGCTCTTTTTAGCTCTCGAAGCATCGTGCGGATCATTACGGGATTCGCATTCACGCTTTTGGCGATCTGCTCCGACGACGCGCGGGCGACGCCGTGTTTCTCGAGAAACCCGAGAACCGCCAGGATATGGACGGCGATCGCAAAGCGCGTGTTGGCTGACAAGCTAGACGAGACCTTCTTCCTTAAGAACTTTTGCCACTGAGGGGCGAGAAGCTACGCGTGCTAGGTAGGCCTGAACATTCTTGTAAGGCGCCAGGGGGATGTCCAGCCATTGAGTCCAGCCTAGGACGACGAAGGCGTACGCGTCGGCAGGCGTGAAGGTCTTGCCCATCAGATAATCTTTGCCCGAGAGCTTGCTGTCTACATAGGCAATGTACTTGTTTGCTTCATTGACCATGTACTTGCGTGCGGCTTCTTGAACGCTTTTGTCTTCAGAAATGTAAGGGACGCTAAAAAGGCCGCCGATACCTTTGTGGAGATCTGAATTCACGAACGAAAGCCAATTCATGGCTTCAGCGCGCTCGCTAGTGCCTGCGGGTGGGAGTAGATCGCGTCCCTCAGCGCGCTCCGCGATGTAAGTGTGAATGGCTACATTCTGATCGAGCTGTTTGCCCTCGTCGGTGATGAAGACAGGCAGGGTGCCGAGCGGGTTGAGCTGGGCGATGAGCGCGATGTTTGGGTCGGCCTTGTTGTCCCAATCGACTTGAATGGCTTCGTAGCGTAGGCCGGATTCTTCTAGGGTGATGTGGCAGGAGGTCGAGCAAGATCCGGCCGAGTAATAGAGTTTCATGGGGCTTCCTTTTGTGAGTGGTTGAGAAATGATACTGTAACTGTGATTACTACAGTATTTATGCAAGTCAAGGAACTCTGTTTTCAGCTGTCTAATCTTTGGACAGCGAGGGAGTGTGAGGAGGCTCGCAGGGCGTCGATTTTTATGGTTTTGCGCTTCTTATGCGGTGGCCTGAGGCTTGCTCTATCTAGGGGTGTGAAGAAGACATGGGTAATCATCAGTTTGAGTCTTGTGAGTTTGTCAGTGGGGGCCTGGACCTTGTCCATGGACTCTGCCACTCGCGAGCTTCACGGCCAAGCAGAGCAAGTCTTTGAGTTCGATCGGGCTCACCCAGGGGTATTGCCTGCGCACCAGGTTCGTAGGCTTTCTTTGGCGATTGCGTTTCATAACGACGCTGGCGCCCGCAAGCTTCTTGGTCACCTCAAAGCGCTTCAAAACTAGGATTCGAGAGGCTGTCAAGCTTCTGGCATTGAGCTGAGAACGAGAGCGGCCGATAAGCTCTTTGTGATCTTCAGCAAGCCTAGGCCCCAAAGAGCAAGTTTCGTAGGTCTACTGATCCAAAAGCTGGTGTTCGTCGTGACGAGCCCTTATCGCGCGTTCAGAATGCTCTGTTTCAGCATTGGTTTTTGCGTGCTGCTGGCGTGCCTGGGGTTCGGCGCTTATACGTTTTATTTTTTGCGCTCGTTGCCCCAAGTAGCGAACATGGACTTTGATCAGCTCAAGGCGCTCGCCGAAAAACGCGTCGACAAGCGGCGCGAGGACTCATCCAGGAAGCTGCGCTGGGTGGACATCGACTCCGTGAACCGCAATTTTCTCTATAGCGTCGTGATGAGCGAGGATTCGACGTTCTTCGAGCATGCAGGGATCAACTACGATGCGATCGTGAATTCGGCGATCATGAACCTCAAAAAGAAGAAGTACGAATACGGAGCAAGTACTATCAGTCAACAGGTGGTGAAGAACCTGTTCCTAAGCGACGAAAAATCAGTGATCCGCAAAGCCAAGGAGATTCTGATCACGAATGCGCTCGAAAAGCGCTTTCAGAAGAACCAGATCCTCGAGATCTATTTCAACATTGCGGAGCTCGGCCCCGATCTCTACGGTATAGGAGAGGCCTCGCGACACTATTTTGAGAAAAGCCCGACGGACATCAATGCGGCCGAAGGCGCCTTCATCGCGTTGATGCTTCCTTCGCCTCGAAAGATGCACTTCACGATTTTTGAGAACCACAATCTCTCAGGCAAGAATCGCAAGAAACTGCGCCGAGTGCTCGGCGATCTTCATGCAAACGACTACATCAGCACTCAGCAGTACCGCGAGTACCTGAACTACGACTACTTCGAGAAGCGGTCGCCCGCCTCGCGCTAGAGGTTGTCCCAGGAGTACTTCTCGTTCTCCAAGGCGTGATCCGCAAGGTCCTTGATCAGCTCGTCGTCATTGTTGTCGATCTTGCCAAAATTGCCTTTAGTGCGGCGGCGGACTTGGCCCGAGAAGACCTCGAGAATTTCTATTTCTTGCTTGGCTTTGTCTAGGCCCTTCTCCCTGATGGAGGAGTCAACGCGGCTCAATACAGCGCTTAAAACGAACAAGTCGATCATGATGTCAGCGAGTCGCTTCGAGGCAAACTGCTTTCCGATGATGTTCTTGCCATGCTTGCGCAAGATGCGGTCGGCTGCGATGGCAAGGTCCGAGGTGCCTTCTTCGAAAATCGCAGCGGCAGACTTGAGAGAGGGATGGAGCTGCGTAAATACCTTTTTTGTGCCTCCGACGCCGGTGGTGTGAGCGGCCATTCGAAGCGCGTAACTCGATAGAACGCCGAAACCCTTGATCGGGTCGTTGAAAATCCCCTCAAGCGAGCTGCTAAGCTCCTTGAGCGACTTGCCGACATCATTCATTGCGCTCAAAGCGATAAACAGCCGCAAGATATCGTTTGTACCCTCGAAGATTCGATTCACGCGGCAGTCGCGCAGGATACGCTCGTAGGGGAACTCGCACATGTAGCCATTCCCGCCCGCCACTTGCAGCGCTTCGTCGGCTGTTCGCCAAAGGCACTCGGTTGCGAACACTTTGCTGATGGCTGCTTCGATCGAGTAATCCTGGTAGCCTTGATCGACTAGCCCTGCGACGAGGTTCACGACTGACTCTGTAGCATAGCACTCAACGACCATGTGCCCGATCTTCTGTTTGATCAGGCCGTACTCGGCAATAGGTTTTCCGAACTGAACACGTTGCTTGGCCTGTTTGGTGGCGAGCTCGATGCAATGTTTCATCGAACCCACGCAGCCGCCGCCTAAGCCCGTGCGGCCGCTGTTGAGAATGCCCATGGCGACCTTGAAGCCTTTACCTACTTCTCCGAGCACATTTTCTGGCGTGATTCGTACCTTGTCAAAGCTCACTGTGGTCGTGGAGCTGGCTCTTAGACCCATCTTGTCTTCATGGGGTCCGACCGAGACGCCTTCTTGATCGCGTGTCACGATGAAAGCGGTCATGTGACCTTCGGGGCCTTCAGTCTTCGCAAAGACAGTATAAAAACCGGCGATTCCACCATTAGTGATCCAAAGCTTCTCACCAGAGATCAGCCAATCTTTGCCATCCCGAACGGCCTTGGTGCGAATCGAAGCCGCATCGGATCCAGCGCCGGGTTCCGTGAGGCAGAACGCTGCGATCATTTCGCCTGAGGCGAGTTTCGGAAAGTATTTGGCTTTTTGCTCATCCGTTCCGTAAAGCAAAACTCCGCGCATCCCGATCGAGCTATGCGCTCCAGCAGTGATGGCGACCGAGCCATCGTATTTGGCGATTTCTTGGAGCAGGCGTGAATAGGCTCCGCTCTTGAAACCTAGGCCCCCGTGTTCTTCTGGGACAATGAGGCTAAACAAGCCAAGCTGTTTCATTTCGTTTAAGAACTCGGTCGGGAGCTCGCCTTTGCGATCCCAGTGGCGAAACTCAGGCTCTTTTGCAGAAAGCCAAGAGCCTAGCGAGTCGATCATTCCGTTGAGGGTTTCTTTCTCCCCGTCAGCTAGCTTGGGATAGGGGAGGATGATTTCTTCCTCGATTTGGCCCATGCAAAGCGAGCGCATGAAGCTGGTGCCAGGGTTCTTCGCAAACTTGCCGGTCGTCGGTGAGCTCATCGTGATCTCCGTCTGAGAGAAGGTGTGTGTATTTTATAAGATGCACTGAAAGACGTGCAACGGGAAGAAATAAAGTAAAATGACTAAGGGCGACAGGGCGTGAGCTTGTTTTCAAAACAGCTCCCTCGCCTCTAGCGAACTCACCGAGGAAGAAACCGCCTCTCGGAGCCTCGCTTTACATAGGGAGAGTTGAGGTTTGAGTCCCAGCTCAAAGAGCCTTTTTCATCTCTCTTGACGATCAGCTCGACCTCATCCGTCGCGGAAGTCGCCTGACTCAGTGTCTTGTAGGTGGCCGAGTCAAAGCCAATCCGTTCGATCACTTTGAAGAAGATCGTCACCTTGTGAAAGGTTGCTTTGTCATTCCTTTTTTTTGATCCTACAGAAATGATCTCCGGTCCCATCTCGTAGCCAGAGACAATATTGACCTCATTGGGATAATCGGTGCGCAGATGAAGGAGGTCAGGGTTTTCTCCTCTAAGCTCTGTGTTGAGCTGAGCTTTTGCCCATCGGGTGATCTCAGCCGAAGAAGATGCGCCGGCAACAACTGGTAGGCAGAGAAGAACAACCCATGCAAATGCTATCAACCGGGTTTTCATTTGGCTAAGTACCCCGTGCATTTGGCTCTTCGAGCAAAGTACATCGTTTGAGTGAACTCCGTGTTCTGGCAGTTCGCCCCGTTGGACTCTTTCCCGCGAATCGTCGGCCAAACAGCGATGCGGACGGTCCGATTGCTCATCCCAACGGCCTCGACGACTCTGGGTTGCGGGTCGCTGAGTGTCTTGCTCTCTGCGTAGCCTGCATAAACAAAAGTGTGCCCGATCGAGTTGTTGAGAGAGCTACCTGTGACTACAATGTCTCCAGGCTCGAGCTCTGCTTCGGAGCAGACTCTAAAACGGTCCATCTCCTCGAGCCGCCCACCTGCAACCGTGTTAGTCGTCGTGCGGACGTCCCTGCCTTTGGGCATGAAGGTGCCGAGTTGATTGAGAACTTTTTCGATGAATAGCGAGCAGTCGGATCCGCTACCTGGAGTGGTCTCAGAGCTGGAAGGGAGGTCAAAAAGCGTCTCCGCATTTCTGCGGCTCGCGCCCAGGACATAGCCATCATGTGGGATGACTTGTTTCCAATTGGGAGAATGGTAGGTCGTGAATTTGAGTTGTAGTTTTTCGATCATTTGATTGAGCTTGCGGTTCACTTCAGGCGTAGGGATGCGGTCTTTTTTAGCCTTTTCGAGATAGCGATTGATGGTGTGGTAGAAGAACACCATCCTGGCCTCGAACGGGGTGAGCTTTTCGTACTCGAGTTTTTCGGTGGTGCCTAGATCGCGCTCGACCGCTTCTTTTTGAAGAAACGCCCCTAGCTCTTTCTCGGGCATCTTGGCTAGGATTTCCTCGATGCGGTACCGAAAGCGTGATTGATCTCGAGCCAAGGCACCAATGCCTGCGCCAAAATAGGCGTTAGTGAAGAACCCTTGGAGCGTTTCCATCCAGTCCTTGTCTTGAGGTCTAGCGGTTTCAGCCATTTGAGAAGCAGCGCCAGCAACGTGAGTGCGGAGTCGATCAGCTGCCTGGCGAAGTCCTTTTCTGTCGACCTCAAAGGGACCCCCCACGTTATCCCGCCAAAATGCTTCTATGACGGCCATGTCCTCTTCTCTTTTTCGCCCGACCGCTCGCGCGAACGTTCGAGCGATCAAGACGGTCGCCGAACCAAAATCAGCTTGATTGCGAATGATCTCTGCAGTGATCTTTCGGACGTCGCAGTCGGCGTCTTTGTATAGACTAAAGATCTGCTCCGTCGAGTCGATGGCCCGATCGCATTGGGTTTGTTCGACCGGGTTGAGGTAGTTTCGAATGCTTCTGTTCAGATCTCCTGTTTGGCCTTGGCAGAGGGTGTCCTTTCTGCTGGGCTCGTAAGACCAAGACAAGTGATCCAAAGGACCTTGGTCGCGAAGGCGTTGCTGCCTAAGTCGCGAGAGGTCTTCGCAGTCTTTGGGAAACGGAGGCTTGTAGATCTTGCCTTTCCAACGCTTGGACTCATAGGCAGGCGGATCCCTATCCTTGTTCGCGAGGCGTTGTTTGCAGGCGCAGTATCCTGCCTGGGTGTATGGATCGCCACAGATCGGATCGGCAGTAGTCGGAGGTACGGGCGTGCATTGCGGGCGCGCCCACACGTGAGTTGCATCGAGCGTAGCTAGGGTGATCCACACGAGCATGGGGATCCAAAACTTGCCGGGCATCCATTACTTCTCGGATACTTCACAGACTTGCGTAAGTGAACCTAGGTCAAAAATCTATAAAATCTGAGTCAAGGAACTGGCGGAAATGGCCGTATTTGGTGTGCTGCGTATTGCCAGAAGACTGCAGTGGCGCCCCTTTCTCAAATGAAGACACAATAGTCGGGTGCGTGATTTGAGTTCTTACGTGATATGCGCCACACTCCTGGGGTTGATGCATCCTTGTTTAACATGCGGCGCTTGCTGCGCTCGATATCGAGTTTCCTTTCACTGGTCTGAGGTACTGCCCGTGAGCCGTTATGTTCCCGAAGAGTTGACGGAGCCGGTTTCTACTCATCTGCTGGCTATGAGGGGAACAGATCAGCTTCCGCCTCGGTGCGTAGCTCTTGAGGGACAGATTGGCAACTTCGTAGGTTGCTCGATTTACGATCGACGTCCCAGTGCGTGCCGGACTTTTCAAGCGAGTTTTGAAGACGGGGAGCGCAACGTTCGATGCGACGAAGCGAGGGCTGCTATTGGGCTCAAGCCCTTGGATCCGGCGAGTTGGGTTACTCGCGGAGTGCCGTCGCCAAGCAAGTCGCCCGAGATCTTTTCTTGAGGTCGAAGCATTCTCCGGGTTGTAGGGTTTCTTTTTTGATCGTGCTTGAATGAGTAGGATCCAACACGATCACGGGCCGAGGGCCCATCACTTGGGCGTAGGTCTCCTCTGAGGTCACCAACGCTGTGTCCTCGTCCACGCCAATCCCCAAAAACTGAGGATATCGCGCGAGCGCGGCTCGGAGCCTCATCTCACGACCGCGCTGAATAAAATGCGAATCAACAAAAGTTCCTTCCAAGAGACCCAACCCAGCGCGGTAGGGCTCCTGGCCGCCCGTCATCATCTCGGGCGACATGATAGCCATTCCAGCACTCGTGCCGGCAAAGGAAACTCCTTGCTTGTACCTATCTCGAAGGGCGCTCATGAGCTCCAAATCCGAAAGGACATCCATGATGCGATTCTGATCTCCGCCTGAGAAGAAGACGCCGTGAGCTTCATTGAGAGAATGCAGAAAGGCTTTTTTTTCTGCTTCCGTGTGAGGAGGCGAGTGCGCAGCGAGGATGATTGGATTGGCGTGCTTTTTCAAATCTTTTGAGATCGAATCCAAGGATGACTCGGGAGATCCAGTCGCCCAGGTGATCACGAGAATCTTGGGTTGACTCAATCCTGTGCTATTCATGAACCGAGCTACCGCTTCCGACGGGCGATCTCCTCCACCAAAAAGCACGAGAGTTCGCGCATGAGCGCTTTGAACAAGGATAAGGAGTAGCAGAACAAGAGCTTTGCTTAGTGTCATCGGTGTCACGGACCTAGGATTTGCCTAAGACGCCCTCGTTTAATGAGAACGTTTAGATCATAGTCCTTGAGCTCATAATCCTCGTGCACGCCTAACGCGGGTACATAGTTGCCAATCTGAACTTCGATTTGAATCGAGAAGTGCGGCTGATTGGCGAGCAATTGAGAGAGAGTAGCGACCGCAGGGTGATTGATCGCTTCGAAAGTCTTTTTGTGTCCGATGGCGTTAAGCTTGCCAGCATGCCCGACGCTAATCCAACCCAAGCTGTAGGCGAGATGTGCGTTTCGCTCAGCGGCATCTGCTTCTTCTGGAGCCTCTTCTTTACCGACAGAGCGAGTGTCGGGCCTGCGAAAATGGGAGTTGATGCTTACCCAGTGTTCTTTTGTTTTGTGGAAGAATCCTTGAGGAGTAATCCATCCGCGTGGCATGTGGTCATCATTGGGGATTCCCGCGTTGTGGGGAAAGATATGCCGGATCCGTTGTTTGGGTTTCTTCATGTGATTCTGCTGAAATATCGGTTGCTCGGGTGAGTGTCAACGGCAGGCTCAGAGCCTCTGCCGTATTGGGTCAAGGCTGACACACTTACGGAGCATGGAGTCTAGATTTTATAATGACACTCTATGGAGTCTCGCGGTTTGGTCTTTATGGTTGGGCTTCTCGTTTGCTTGCAGGGATTTGCCTTGGCCGAGCTTTACATGAAGTCCCAAGGCAGAACCGAAAAGCCGGTTGCCAGCGCTGCGACAGTACAAAAGAAAAAACCTTCGCGTGCACCTGCGAGCGTACCTTTATCGCCAGAAGAGTTTCCCGAGCCGCTAGGGCAGGGTGAGGAGATGCTCAGGCACGCCGGGTACCCAGATTTTGCACCGAGCAGGCTGCGGCCTTTCTACGCCTTTGGTGCTTGCCGCACGACCAACGGCGCGGTTCATTTTGCCGGAGGGCCAGGTGCCAATCGAGCAGGCTATGCAGACTGTCTAGAAGGCGAGTCCAACCGACTCTATTCGAATCAGAAGTCGCTGGGGTTTGGGGCCTTGTTAGGAAGTCATTAGCTTCGATGGGCGCATTTGTGCTTTCGGGTATTTCTGGATTTTGAGCTTGTTTCGCAGCTTCTGAAGGTTTTGCTTTTTGGCACCGATAAGAAGTCGATGAATCGCGTCGTCTTATTCCTCGTAGTCGGGCTCCTAGGTAATGTTTGCCTACAGCCTGCCTACGCCAACAATGACAGCTCCTGCAGCGTATTGAGGCAGATACTTGCTAAGTCGAGCTCGTTTTATGACAGAGTCATTCGTCGCAAGAAACCAGAGATCTATCCTCCCGAAGTCGGACGGTGGTTGCATGCGGAGCAAAAGCTCAATTCAAGTGTTCGCAATCAGCCCCACAGTCAGGTGCAACTGCTATTTGCCAGGGCGTCGCGTGAGGAAGTGACCCTGGCTGCGGCGACCGGAATCAACCCAAATATTATTTCGCGTTTTGTTAAAGAGGATCATGTTCTTTGGCCCGTGCATCCCTACAACAGGCATGCGCAGGTTCCATACAGAGCTTCTCCAGCTGTCGAAGCTTCAACCGTTTATCCCACCGCTTCTCGCTCGTTGGCGGAATATGATCCCGCGATGGGTTTGATCAGTATCAAAACTCCAACCGACTATCCGCATCCGTATCTCTGGCAGGGAAGGAAGGCCGACTTATCTCACGAAGCGGATGACGTGATTCCAGTCACGAACTATTTGAGCGAGGTAGATAGGAAATTTAAAAGAAGCTCCCGAATCATGCTCCTAAAGGACGTTCTGGTCGTCAAAGAGGCAGACGGTAATGCGTTTATCGTGAGGGATCTCAATCCAATGCTTGATGGCAATCGCTATTTACCTGGATTTGCACTCGGTAGACGCAGATCAATTTATTCGGAAGCAGTGCCTGAAGCCTTAGGCAAGGCTACAGCGGATTTGTTACTTCGATACGGGATGGTTCATTCGTTTCCACACGCTCAGAACATCCTTTTGCAGCTTGACCGCAGCGGAAATTTTACCGGAAAAATCGTTTACCGCGATCTGGGGGATGGGCACTTCATTCTGCCTATTTTGGAGTCAGCGGGTTTGGCTGAGGCTAAAGGTCAGTTAGAAAGTCAGCACTTAGTAAAGGGTTCGATCCATGAAGAAGTCGAGGCTTTGGGCTTTGCTTTTTATCGCTCCGCTCTGCCTGATCATGCCGACTTCTCTACTGCTGCTCGTATTCACTTTCGTGCCTATTTTTCAGAGATATTTGATCAGCTCGGGATTGTATCCGGGCCGCTCGTTGACCGGGTTAGGGTCGCGACGCCAGGCGATATGATTGAAGACTCATACGTTCATTCAACCGTTCGCATGCTGGACGAGTTTCTGTCATCCCCAGAGGGCCGTGAGGCGCTGAGGAAGTATCACGCAAAGATTCGTTTGGAGTAAGAGGCCGAAGCTGTTCTTAGTTTTCTATATGCGAAGTCGTCTCATCGACTTTTGTGTCTTGTTTTTGGGGTTTCTCGGCGGCCGGAGCGCGAGGCGTCTCGGTGATCGCTGCGGGGGTGGCAGGATTGGCTGTTACGGCTGAAGTCGAAGGTGCGTCTGCAGCGGTTGCTGCCTTCTGGACGCCGCCGCGGGATTGCTCGGCGAGCTCGCTTTGAAATGAAGAGTTGCAAATGCGGTCGGCGTCGACGGCTTTGACGCCCTTATCGATGAGCGCCAAGGAGCAGTTGTAGACGAAGTTTTTGTCGAGGCGATCTTTCATGGGGTTACTTGCACAGGCTGACAAAATCGCGACTCCGGCAATCCAATAGGGGGTGGTACGTTTCACGGGCTCTCCTTGCGAAAATGAGGTTCTAGGCAGTGACTGTAGTCTATCGGATAGGTAGGGGCCGGGATTGAGGAGAATGTTTTTGGTGTAATTTTTGGAGCTGCCTTTTGGAGCAGGAGATGTAGCCAGCGAGGCTCATTGCCCTTCGCTCATCGTCTTCAGAACAATCGAAATTGTTTCGGTGTCGACCCCGGCGCGCCTCATCAAGGACTTCGCTCGTGCAAAGTCGTCGGAGTCGATGGCTTCGAAGAAGGCGTCGACTTGGCCGATCTCCGCGAGTTTTTCTAGAACTAAGGTGCCTTCGAATGAGGATTCTTCCATTTGAGTTGGCTGTTTTTAAGGAGCCTCCTGCTAAGAGGTTAGCGGGATCATTGGGCTTTATTCAAATTCAATCTCATGGATAAATAATGCATTGCGTGATATTAGGTGACTTGCCTTATGCCTCTATTTTTTGAGTCATTTCAATGGCGTGAGAGATGAGTCCTCTTCCAGCACTTTCACTCTTGGCATTTGTTTTGGTCCAGATTTCAGGGGCCACTTAAATCGACGCGATTTTTGCCGCGAGGACGAGCGGCAAGGGTGCTCGAAGATCAAGAATAGACCGGAGTCATGTCATGAGTACTTTTGAATCTTTAAACTTGCTTGCCACTCTTCAGGAAACCTTGGTTGAAAAGGGTCTCACGCAATTGACTGACATCCAGGCGAGAACTCTGCCCGTACTGCTTGAGGGGCGGTCCGTGGTCGGCGTGGCTGAAACCGGTAGCGGCAAAACTCTGGCTTACGCATTGCCAGTGCTCCATCTTCTTAAGTCGCTCGAAAACGAGGGCGATCCCGTGAGGATCGACGCTCAGCCTCGCGCAGTGATCGTGGTGCCCACACGTGAGCTGGGAGAGCAGGTCACGCGCGTGTTCAAGCCTTTTACGCATACAACGCGACTGCGCGTGAGAAGCGTGGCAGGTGGCAGTGGCCTCGATGTTGCCAGGCGCAACGTTACTCAGAAGTTTGACATCCTGGTGGCGACTCCTGGCCGCCTCGTCAAGCTTTTGGAGATGCGCCTGCTGGATCTGAGCGAAGTTCGCGTTCTGGTGTTTGATGAGGCGGACCAGATGCTGGATCAAGGGTTTCTGCCAAGCGCCAAGCGGATAGCCCAGGCCTGTTCGTCGCATCCGCAAATGGTGCTTTTTTCTGCAACAGTGTCGACCAAAGTCCAGGACTTGATCAAAAGCCTATTCTCAAGCGCCGAGGTGATTCGAAGTCAGGGTAGTCATCAGACCGTTTCAGGGCTTAGGACCAAGAATCTCACGGTGACCGACGGCAAGCGCTATCCGATTCTTGAGAAGCTACTCGCCGAAAGCGTCGAAGGCGGCACAATGATCTTCACTAACACGCGCGAGCAGTGCGACAAGTTAGCGCGCGAGATTAAGAACAGTGGATATTCGAGCGTTGTTTATCGAGGCGAGATGGACAAGGTCGAACGCCGCAAGAATCTCAAGCTTTTCCGTGAAGGAAAGATCGGACTGCTCATCTCGACGGATCTGGCTTCAAGGGGTCTTGACGTTGAGCATGTGGGGCGGGTGATCAACTATCATTTGCCGCAGCAGATGGAGAACTACATTCATCGTGTGGGCCGAACGGCGCGCGCAGGAAGAACTGGGCTGGTCATCAATTTGGTCACCGAACGAGACGAAAGTTTTGTGGTCAAACTTGGCGTTTTGCAGTCTAAGAAGGCCTCGGGGGGTCGCTCAGACTCTTCATCAGAGTGGCCAAGTGAGCCAGTACATAGCGCCAAGAAATCCGTTGTGAAGATCTTGCCATTAGGAAAGAGATCATAAGAGCCTTGGGGCTCGCGAAGTCGTTGAGGTGACGATTCGCATCGCTTTTCAGTTATTGCAATCATGAGGCGTATCTCAGAGGATGCAGCCATGTTGGCTCGACTTCAACGGTCCTTTCCATTTCTGCGCTGGTCTTTCCTTCGATTAGCCTTGGGTACCAGGAAGCTAGAAAGAGAATGGCAAGTCGGAGATGGCCGCGAAGAAGCGGCTCTCAGGTACGTTCTCGCAAACGCTCGCAAAGACGACATCGACTCGGTTATCGCTGCGATTGATGAGTTCGCCTACAATCATAGTTTTCTGATCAACGTCGGAGACGAAAAAGGCAAGTTCATGGATGCCGCGATTCAAAGAGCCAAGCCGGCGCTCGCCATCGAGCTCGGTGCCTATGTGGGTTACAGTGCGTTGCGTACCGCGCGCATGCTCCCTGAGGGATCTCGTTTGATCTCGGTTGAGTTTAACGAAGCCAACGCTGCAATTGCGCGCAAAATGATCGATTACGCCGGCGCAAGTGATCGTGCGACCGTAGTGACGGGTTTTATCGGAGATGGCGGCAAGACGATTGAGCGCTTAGAGCGCGAATTTGGATTGGCGCCAGGAGCGGTGGGGTTCTTGTTTGTAGATCACGCTAAGGACGCCTACCTTCCAGATCTGAAAACGTTCTTGTCCAAGGGCTGGCTTCGCAAAGGTGCAGTTGTGGTGGCAGACAACGTAAAGTTTCCGGGGGCGCCCGACTACCACAAGTTTATGAAAGAACACGAGGGTCAGAGCTGGACCTCAGTAGAGCATCCGACTCATGCTGAATATCAGACGATGATCAAGGACATCGTGCTGGAGTCGACGTATTTGGGGTAGGAGTCAGATTTTTTTAACAAACTCAGACTTCAGCCCCATAGCGCCAAACCCATCAATTTTGCAGCTGATATTGTGGCCGTCAGCAGATCCGTAAATGAGCTTGATGCTTTTGACTTTCGTGCCCGCTTTGAGGGCCGACGATGCACCTTTGACCTTAAGATCCTTGATGACGGAAACAGCATCGCCATCTGAGAGCGGCGAGCCATGGGCATCTCGAATCACTTCTGCCTCGGGAGCGGTCTCCTCGGTGGTCACTGATTGGTGTTGGGGCCATTCATGGCTGCACTGCGGGCAGATCCAGAGCGATCCATCGGGGTAGGTGTAGGTGGCCGCACATTTGGGGCAAGTAGGTTCGGACATGGTTGAACAGATTAGGCGTATTTGGGCGGTGAAGCAAGGGATAGGTGGCTTGAGCTCACTCAGATTGCGCCCAAAACGCAATTTAAGTGAGCTCAGCCAACCTCAGTCCACCTAGAATACATATCCTGCGCAATCTGGCATGGCTCAGTTACAAGTGAGGGGATACGCCGCAAACCTGCTTCTCCGACAATCTTGCGACAGGCTTGAGATCGGTAGAGGCAGGCTTGAAATGGCGCAAAGCCGCCTCTCAATTTTTTTAATCGCAATCGCTTACGCGGCCTTCACCTTTTCGCGTGAGGGTTTTTGTTGAGGGGTCTTCCCGGCCTTGACCTCTTTGAGGTAGCCGGCCTTAAGGTCATTGAACTCTTCTGTCATCTGAACAGCCTCAGACCGCTCAAAGGCTTTTTTGGCCTTCTCGAAAAGCGCTTCTTCTTCCTCCTTGATGTGATGCTCGATGTTTTCTTTCGCGACGGAAAGGAGTGCCGTCCATCGCTTGTCCTCAGGAGAGGTTGCCGTGAGTTGTTCGAGCAGCCGGTCGACGACGGCATGCTCCTCGTAAGCCTCAAAAGCCAAGGTATCAGCTTCTTTGATTTGGGCCATTTTCAGGCGATCATACAGCACTACCTCTTCCGCTCGTGCATGCGGCACGAGCTCTTGCTTCAGTTCCATCAGGAGGTCTCTGCGATCTCGAACATCCGCTTCCTCGGTTTTCTCGAGCTTCTTCAAAATTTGCTTAACCAGTTTGTGATCGGCTTTTAGTACGGTGTAAATTTCCATGATCGGGCTCCTGAATAGTGTGGTTGATAACGAGATCAGCTAGCTAGGGTCGAGGCGGCAGTTTGAGCCTTGGCCCTCGAAGGCTGAATGCTAGTTTTATGCCGGCGGTGGGGTTTGTAACTTCCGTTGAAAACCTGCTTACTGCGTCATCTGTAGCTCTGTGCCGTCTGACACCCTTGACTCAAGCCGGTCCTCATCTCAAGATGGGAGGAGCTCATGAGCCGCACCACGCACGTCATCAACAACAGATGCACCTCCTGCCGAGACTGTGTCGAATTGTGCCCGACGCGGAGTATTTTTATTGGAATCGGCCAGTATGTGATCGATGCGGATACCTGCGAGAACTGCGGGATCTGCGCTAGAGTTTGCCCTGCCAAGGCAGTGGTCATAAAAGATTTGCTGGATTTGCCTAAAGGCTAGCTCTTCTGAGAGATGATGTCGTTCACATGGGAGGGTGAAATCCCAATGCTTTGGAGCAACGAGAGTTGTTCGGAGTTTAGCGGAGGATCTTCTGGCTTCTTTTTGGGATATTTTTTGGCCTGCGCCAAGGCGATCGCCGAGTGAATCACGACTGCCAAGACAAATAGATCCGACTCTTTCTGCTTGATCAAAAAAGGCTCTCGATAGGCCCAAATAGCCTTCTCGATTTCTTTTAGCACCCCAAAAAACTGAATGCAGAACGAGGACATCTCAGCATGGTTGAACGGATATTGCGACTTCTCGCCAATGAGCAACGCCAGATCCTCGTGCTCTTTAGCTTTAGCGCACTTCTTCGCGAAGTCCTTCCAAGGGGTGAGTGACTCGCCTTGAGGAAAACTCAGGGCCATCATCACTTTTCCGAGCTGTGCCAGCAAAGCACCCGAGAAGGCATACTTTCCTAACGAAAAGTTCTTAGGGATGGCGCCAAGCTCATAGGCAATGCGGGCGTAGCCGAGCGAAGTTGCCCAGATCTCTTCTAGGTAGGGTTTCTCGGCTTTTGCCGCTTTTCCTTTGCGCTCCATGAGGGTCGCTAGCCAGTCGTAGTGGAGCCCCGCTTGATAAGCGATCTCTGCATGCGCCAAGCCGTTAGACTCGCAATACTCTTGCGCGAGCAGCGCATACTTGATGGTTTTTCCTGGGCTGATCAAGAATTTGTCGTTTTCTTTTCGCGGTAGCACTCCCTCAACGGTGCGGTTGAGGCGGATGCAAACCAATGCGTTCCGTACGGCGGCGCGCCCTAAGAATCTTAGGATCCGAACTGCTTTGTCGGCTTTGGAGTGGTCCTTGGGGTCTTCTTCATTCCAGATCCCGATCTTGCCCTGAAGGATATCGATGCGATGCAGGTAATGCCTGTAAAGCTGGTTGCTCTTGACCATTTCCTCTAGGGCTGGGGCCAGGCATTCGGGGTCGGCGGATGCTTTTAAAAAAGAGCCTACCGTGTCGCCAGGGCTAAAATCGACGAGGTAGTCCTGAAGCAGGGCGGAGAGTTTTGGAAGGCGTTGAGCGTCAAGCGCGTCGGATGCCATACCTCTTCAATATGAACTGAGATCAAGTTGAACGCAAACGGTACAACCCTTATAGTGATTCTATGGAAACAATTGCCAGAGATGTCATGTCCACCGAGCTAATCAGCGTTCGTCCCACCACCAGCGTCGAAGAGGCAGTTAAGTTGATGGTCAATAGCCGCATTACTGGGCTGCCTGTGGTCGACGAGAAAGGAAAGATGGTCGGAGTATTGTCTGAGTACGATGTGATCGTACAAATCGCAAAGAAAGGGCATCTCGATCAAAGGACTTTTTCTCAGCCTATATCTTTTAGCTCTAAGGTTGAGTCGATCAGTGAGATGACGCCTCTCTCTGAGATCATCGACAGCTTCGTAGAGTCCAGGTTTCGCCGGCTCCCCGTGGTCGATAAAAAGGGAAAGCTCATTGGGATCATCACTCGTCGTGACTTGATGAAAGTATTCTATTACCGGGCGCAGCTCACTTGAAGATAGCGCTGAGAGCTTTAGGGGATGTTCATGTTCTTGCGGTGGAAGGGGAGCTGACCCCTCATCTGGTCAAGGTCGTTAAGTCCGGCGTCGCGAAGCTCTTTAGCAACGGTAAGAACAAGATTGTCATCGAGCTTCCAGATGTAAAAAGTTTTACGGGAGAGGTTCTGAGAGAATTGGCGATCTTGAATCTCTTTGCTCGAGAGCTTTCGGGTGAGGTTGTCTTGTCCTTGATTGATGCCGAGACGATGAAGAGAGTCGCAGCGTTTGCAGTTCCGCCTGTGGTGAGTTGCTTTGAAACGACTGAAGCAGCTGTGGCGTCGTTTAAGGACAAAGCAAAAGCAAAGGACAAAGCGGTAACTCGGCCTGCAGCACCCAAAGCGGTCCCCACACCGCCTGAGGCCGTTAAAGAGAAGGTGGGAGCACCCGTTGAGCCGGCGAAAGCCGAGGAAAGTCTCACGGCTGAGCTCAGCGGCGAAGCATTAAAGGCCATCGAAGCAGGAGAGGTGGGGCGACTCAGAAAAGAGTTAGAGGCGTCTCGGCGCGAGAATTTACTGCTCAAAGAGCAGCTTTCTGCCTGGGTAGTGGCGCGCAGAGAGCCTCAAGATGTGGGAGCCTATCAGGAGAAAGTCAGGGGGCTTGAGGCCCAGTTGGAGAAGGTGCTCGCGCAAGCAGGTGAGAAGGGGTGAGCGACAACTGCCGATCAGTTAGGCGGCTTGGTTGGATTCGCTCCAGGCTTGATAAGCCAATCGATTTGAAAAATAGCAAATGCGGGTGACCCTATCCTGTTCAAAGCTCAGGTAAGTCAAGCCTTCGAGGCGGATCGAGTCGCCAGTCGGAAGGATGCCCCGTGCCTGCCAGGTAAGCACGGCTTCATTGAGGCCCAAGAGCACGCTCGAGTATTTGGTTTCGATTTCCTGATATGAAAACTTCAGATCTCGCCAGAAACGGAATAGGCCAGCGACCCCATAGGTGGGCGAAAGAGATACATCGCACACGATTTCGACCGCTTCAGAGAAAAAGGGAATCAGAACTCCTACTCGCCCTGTTTTCTCAAAACGCTTATGGGCCTCAATGTAGTCGCTCAGAAGCCTAGGAACTTGCTCCTGTCTTTCTGTGGGCCCATCTGCCTTTTTTGCTTTTACAACCTTGAGCGAGCCATTGGGCATGTTTATGGGTCTCCGGTGCAGATTTCATAATTTATACAAATTAGGTGTATAATGAGTATGTGGGTTTGCATTAACCACGATCGCCTAAAAAGCAGCTCAAGCCGACTGAGCAATGATTCTTTGCTTGAAGTATCTGCTGAACCAAATGACAGCTTCTTCTGCCACGAGTTCGAGCGCTCCGGGTTCTTCAAAAAGATGGCTCGCATGCGGAATGATCATTAAGCTTGAGGTGCCAAGGTGGTACATCGCCTCCTGATTCACTTCGATCACGGGCTCGTCGTTTTCTCCTACTAAGAGCAAGGTTGGTGCCACGACTTTTGAAAGCCTAGGCGCCGCGAGTTCAGGTCTACCTCCGCGCGATACGATGGCAGAGACCGCGCGACCCTGATAAGAAGCGGCCCAGAGCGCTGCGCCAGCTCCTGTGCTGGCTCCAAAGTAGCCTAGAGCAAGGCCCTGAGTCGCGTGATGCCGACTGAGCCATTGAGTCGCAATCATGAGCCTTGAAGCAAGCAGAGGGATGTCAAAGATGTTCTTGCGATCCTGTGATTCCTTTCGGCTGAGGAGGTCCAAGAGTAAGGTTCCTAGACGGGCGTCATTGAGTTTTGCAGCGACTTGCTGATTTCTGGACGAGAGCCTCCCACTACCACTGCCGTGGGCGAAGATCACCAAACCCTGAGCGCCGCTGGGTATCACCAAGGTTGCGGCTAGCTTGACACCGCTGGGAAGCCCATTACCTTCGATCAAGACTTCTTCGCAGAGGGGTGCATCCAAGTCGCTTGCTTCGGGGTGAAAGGCAGAAGCGCTGCGGAGCTCTCGTTTTGCGCGCGATAAAAGCAGAGTCACTTTCTCATCAGTGGTTTGAGAAAAGTCTCGATAGAACTCGCTCACAGAGTCAAAAATCTCCGGCTCCTCAAGGCAGATCACGTCGTCTATCTCGCTTCTCAAGAGTCGCGCGATATCCGGCGAACACACGGGCACGGCCAAGATCAATCGATCAGCCCCCTGGCCTTTTAGGTAGTGGATCGCCATTCTCGCTGTGACACCGGTAGCGATCCCATCGTCGACGATGATCACTGTTTTTCCTTGAACAGACGGAAAAATTTGATCCGATCCGCGATACAGCTTTGCCATGCGATCCACTTCATCATGCTCTTGATGGAGCTTCTTTTCGATTTCGGCTCGATTTATGCCGGCCGCTCGTGCGGCCTCTTCATTGATCCAGTAGTACCCTTCTTCGGTGATAGCTCCGACCCCATATTCCGGGTGCAAGGGCGCGCCAATTTTTCTTACGACCAAAACCTCTAGAGGTATGCCTAGCTCTTTGGCAAGCTCGTAGCCGATCGGCACTCCGCCGCGCGCCAGAGCAATCACGACCGAGCTTGAACCTGTCGCCAATTTGAGTCGTTGGGCCAATAGCTGCCCGGCGCGTGTGCGATCGGGAAAGGGCGGGATAGTCTTCATGAAGGACGCCAGATTGCAGCGTTCGCGCCAAAGGGGCTAGGGTGGGTCCCTCAAACGATATGCAGAATCAGTCCGTCGACAATTTCGAACTGACGAGCGAGGCTACAGGCGCAATCATCTTCACAACTCATTCGGCAATAAAATCTCCACAGTTGTTAAGTAATAACGCAATGTGTCATTTTGCGCTTGTGTCATATGGGAGTGCGTTGTAACAATGCGCTAAATCTTAAGAAGTTCCAAGAGGTTCAAGGGACACTGTCGTCCTACAAGCTTGGGACAAAGTGAGGGTATTTTGAAGCAAGCAATGAGAAGGAACGCGTCTTTATCGACACTGCCAATGTTGGGGCTATTTGCACTAGGTTTGATGTTCTGCGGTTTCCCACAAGATTCTTGGGCGGCTACAAACAACAGAACGCCGATTTTATTGGGCACACACCCTGGTGAGGATTGGTATGGATGGAAGAGCAATCGATTTGTGAATGATGCGGATTCGTACCAAATCGTGAAGCCATTTGTGGATTATCGCCCTAATGTCCCAATTTATTCGTGCTTCAACTTGAGCCGCGATCCTTATATTCAGTCTAGTGGTTTTGGTTCAACTTTTTCAGCATCGACTACTCTTTCGACGATGCTTCCGCGGACTGAAGAAGTTCTTAAGAAGGCAACGATTCAGTTGTGCATGCAGGCAGTAGGTCAAGGGACGCGTGTGATTCGACCCTTTCTGAGGATTGTCGATACTGGCGAGATACTCTGGGGCTCAACCATTGAGATTTTGGTCAATAATTCATTTACTGGAGTGGTTCGTTCAGAAGTTTCATTGAATGACTGGGAGTTTTCACAAACGCCATCTGAAGTTGAGGTGGGCTTTGTGGATGAGACGCCTCAAACAGTAGGGCAGCCGCCGCTAGAGACTAAAGTTTACAGGGTCGCTACTTGGGTTGATTATGAACTTCCTAGTGCGACATCACGCTACAGTATTCGAAATTGGGGAAGTCAGACCATAATCAATATTGACCAAGCTGCAGCTTCAGCCTTTTTGCCGTTCGTCGTCGAACCCAATAACAGTGCAGAATGGCCTAACGGCTCCAAAGTTGAGTTTTATCCGGCTACTTCCACGACGCCCGACCTGAGCCAATTAGAGTTTGCAGAGTATGTTACTGCCTATGAGACGCTCCGGGGCTACCCGCAGTCCAGATATGTTTCGAGCTTTGGATCAACGCTTTACCTTGCGATTCGAAGCATTTCTTCGGGTTTCACGGGCGCTGCTACGCTGTCCTTTGAAACTCGAGATGTTGCTAGCGGCGAGCTTCAAACATTCGAATTGCTGGTTCAGTCGACTACACCTCCTGTTGTTGCGCCAAGTCAAATTGACTTCGTCAACACTTCTTTCGTAACTGTTAGTGGCCAAACCTGCGTTTTACTTGACTTTGATCCAGTAAGCGGGGCGACAGAGTATAGGCTTTATGGTAGCGGAATGGGTCAGTCTGCGACAAACCATTTGCGGACAAGTACGACACGGTCCGAGTTTCAATATTGCCCCGATTTCAGTCGAGGTGAGACTTTACTACAGAACGTTTTCGCCATTGGGGCCTTTAATTCGGCAGGCGCTTCGCCTCGCATTCAGTGTTATTTTGCTCAGATTCCCTACTTATGTAGGTAGTTTAGTGGATGGAGCGTGAAGGCCGGCGATGGTCTTCACGCTCCTTTTCTTGCTTTGCTCGAGTTTAAGAAAATTTAAGAGGTTCAAGCCATAGTGTCGTCCTACAAGCTTGGGACAATACCCTGCAGCAAAGACCTCTATTCAGAAGGCAACTAGATGCGCTGCGTTTTAAGAGGTGCCTGGCAGCCTGGTGGAGACACCTCGGTAGCTTTTGGTTGCAAACTCAAACGCAACGAGGACAATGAGCGACATGGAAAACTCAGGTAAAGTGTTCTTCGATGACGATTCGGCGCAGTGGTATGTGGCGCTGGGCGAGCGTTGGATTGGGCCATTGGCAGCATCCGATGTGTATCGAAAAATCATGGGCCAGGAGCTTTCTTGGGCTCACTATGTTTGGAAGCCCGGCCAAGCAGGCTGGCAGCGAATCTGCGAGGTAAAGAGTTTTCAGGCTGCCGTTCCGGCGGCCCCTCCCAAGACTATTCAAGTCCAGGTCAAAGACGCCTCCCAGCCAGGGTTGCGTAAGAAGGCTCCACCTCCGCCACCCAAGGACGAGCAACAAAAGCCTTGGTTTCTCTACTTTAACGACACCCAGTACGGTCCCTTCTCGACTGAAGAAGTCTCGCGTTTTTTGCGCATCGGCAAACTTCATGGCCGCGTCCACATTTGGCGCGAAGGAATGACGGGGTGGGATCGCCTCGAGAACATCGAGCGATTCAGTGAGGATGTGGCTGAAAGCAAGTTGGCCCGTGAAGCGAAGAAAGCTCAGAAAGCAGCGGCTCCTCCCGTTCCGCTCAAGTCCGCCGCTGCAAAGGCCTCTGTTCAGGGCCTGACTCAAGTTCAAGAGCAGCGCAATGCTCCCCGGCACCCAATCGTCGCTAAGATCCTCATGGCTAATCAAGAGAAGCTTGTTGCCGCGATTTGCCGCGATATCAGCGTTGGCGGCATGCAGGTGCTGACCGATCACGTTCCGGGGCCTGCAGGTACTCGCATCAAGCTCAACGTCAGCCCTGGAAAAGGCGGCAAAGGCTCCAAGAGCCTTGATAAAACCATTGAGCCGTTCGTGGCAGAAGGCGTGATTGTACGTGTGCTCGACGACGGACGTGGCTTCAGCTTCCGTTTTGAGAAGTTGCCTGAGAGCTCGCGCAAATCGATCGAACGCTACATCAAGGCGGTTTAAAGGATGCAGCCCCAGCAAGCTGGCCCTGAAGGCGCCAAGCAGATCTACCAGGGAGCGATTCAACCGCGAGGTTTCCCGGGATTGCCAAAGGGTTGGGTGTCGGAATGGGAGACCTTTGCCTCAACCGACGGCAAGCTTCAGCTCTTCATGGTTTCGCATCATCCCGAGGCATGGAAAAGCCATCGAGTGCTTTTTGTACTGCACGGAATGGGCGAGCATGGGGGTCGTTACTTGCACGTGCCTCACTACGTTCAGAATGAAGTGGGAGCGGTTTTCTGCCTCGACAATCGGGGGCATGGCCGCTCTGAAGGCTTGCGCGGCCACGCTGAGAATTTCGATCTTTATGTCGAGGACGCGGTCCTCGCGATACGACGTGTAGAGAACCAGCTTCGCAAGCGTTTTGGCAAATCGGAGATCCACGTGTTGGCTCACAGCATGGGTGGGTTGATCATGCTGAGAACTCTGTTTCGGCATCCGGAGCTCAAGCTCGCCAGCGTGACGGTCTCTGCTCCTCTGCTGGGAGTAAAAGTGCCGCTGGCCGCCTCCAAGCGTGTCGCCGCTCACTTACTTGCCCATATCTGGGGGTCGCTCCAAATGAGTAGCGAAGTGGATGCTTCGCTGCTTTCTCACGACAAAGAAGTCGGCAAAGCGTACGTCTCCGACCGCTTGGTGCATCGAAAGGGCACGCCCAAGATGTACACTCAGCTCATGGCGTCGATCTCCGACACTCTTTCTCGCGATAGCGGTATCGAAGTGCCGCTTCAGATGATCGTGCCTCTACAGGATCGCATCGTCGACTCTGAAGCGACGCTGAAGTTTTTTCGTGCGCTCAAACTCAGAGAAAAGCAGCTCAAAACCTACCCTGGCTTCTACCACGAGTCGCTCAACGAACTCGGCAAGGAGCAACCCTTCGAGGACATACGCACATGGATCAAAATGCACTCGCCGACCCAGTCCAATTAAAGTCGCAACTCATCAAGCTCGTTCGCAAGTTCAGTTACCGAGAAGGGGATTTTACGCTGGCCTCCGGCAAAAAGAGCAAGTTCTATGTCGACCTCAAGGCGACGACGCTGCATCCTGATGGCGCTTACCTCATCGGCGAGACTGCGTTTGCGCTTCTTAAGCGCGAGAAGCTCGCCGTCGACGCCGTCGGAGGACTTACGCTGGGGGCCGATCCCATGGCGACCGCCGTGTCGCTCTCAGCGCGCGCGCATGGCGTGATCTGGCCAGCGTTTATCGTCCGCAAGGAGCCTAAGGATCACGGGACGGGCCGCTACATTGAAGGCTCGGAGAATCTCAAGCCCGGTGCCAAAGTCGTGGTCCTTGAGGATGTCGTAACCACCGGAGGCTCAAGCTTAAAAGCCATCGAACGCTTGCGCGAGGCGGGCTACCATCCTGTGGCCGTTCTCACCGTGATCGATCGTGAGCAGGGTGGGGCGGAGGCGTTTCGCGCGGTGGGCGTGCCATTGCTGAGTTTGGGAACGCTAAGCGAGGTTCAAGCCGCGGGTCAGGCGTGAACTTGCGGTCCATTGGATGAGTCTCCCTGAGCATCCCTAATCCGCAACGCCAGCTTCTCCACTTCCATGAACTGCTTCTGCTCGATCCACTCCACTGGGAAGTAATATTCGCGCGTCTTCGTGCGCACGATCACACCACGCTCTAAATGCAGGGAGCTTGCGCTCGGATCATAATCCTGCACGAGATCTGGGCTGCGCTTCACGCCGCTCGCCGGCGAGACTCGGATTCGCACATCTGGGTAGTTCCTGAATTCTTCTTCCAAATAGCTGAGTAGGTACTCAAGGGATGGGCTCATAGAATCGTATCTCGCTTAAAGTGGGCATCATCAACGTTAGGGTAGTCCACGGTGTAGTGCAGTCCGCGGCTCTCCTTGCGAAGCAGCGCGCTCTTCACAATGAGCATCGACACCGTCAAAAGGTTGCGCAGCTCTACAAGGTCTTTGGTCAGCAAGAAATCCCAGTAGTAGGCGTTGACCTCGGCCTCCAGTAGCTCGAGCCGCCTTAAGGCGCGCTCCAGCCTTCGGTTGCTGCGCACGATGCCCACATAGTTCCACATCAGATGACGGATCTCGAGCCAATTGGCAGCGATATCGATGCGCTCCTCGAGCTCAACGGCGTGACCCACATCCCACTCAGGCAGGCGATTCGGAAACGCTGCCGAGCTCACGCCTGCAAACCCCGTATTTGCGCCGCCTGCTCGCCGTTCGATCTGCGCAAGGGCATGCGCGGCCGCGCGATGAGCGAAGACGACCGCTTCAAGCAGGGAGTTGCTTGCCAAGCGATTTGCCCCGTGAAGGCCGGTGCAAGCGACTTCACCTACTGCGTAGAGACCTTCGATATTGGTTTGCGCATCCAGGTCCACCAGCACTCCTCCGCACGTATAGTGGCAGGCAGGAACGACTGGGATTGGCTCGCGCTCGGGATCGATTCCGTACTTGAGGCAAGTTTCATAAATATTGGGAAACTTATTTTTGAAGTCTCCAGGCGCAAACGCCGTCGCATCCAGTACAACATGCTTGTCGCCCGTGCGCTTCATCTCGATATCTATCGCTCGTGCAACCACGTCGCGCGGTGCCAGCGATGCCATCGAGTGATGCTTGCTCATGAATTCATCGCCGGCGATCGTCTTGAGTACCGCCCCTTCGCCGCGCAAGGCTTCAGTGACCAAAAACGTGCGAGCGCTCGGGTGATACAAGCACGTTGGGTGAAACTGCATGAACTCGAGGTTCGCCACCTCAGCTCCTGCGCGATAAGCCATGGCGATCCCATCGCCAGTGCAGATATCTGGGTTAGAGGTATAGAGATAGACTTTGCCTGCGCCCCCTGTGGCAAGCACGGTCACATCAGCGGCGAAAGTCTCGACTTTTCCTGTCAACACGTTCAATGCGTAAGCGCCCAGGCAGCGCCCAGGTCTTCGCCAACGTTTAAAGAGTTTGCCTTCGGTGATCAGATCGATCCCGACGTAGTTCTCAAGCAAACGGATATTGGGCGTCTTGCGGATTTGGTCGAGGAGTGCCTTCTCGATCGCCCAGCCGGTGAGGTCGTCCGCATGCAAGATCCGTCTACGACCGTGGCCACCTTCTCGGTGCAAAGAAAAAACTTCTGCGGGGTCAGTAGGGGAGTCTCCTTTTAGCTTCGTAAACTCCACTCCCAGCTCGATCAGCTCACGTACACGGTCCGGACCTTCGTGCACGCAGACGTCAACCACGTCCTCATGGCAAAGACCCCCGCCAGCCATCATCGTGTCGCTCTTATGCTCTTCAAAACTGTCTTTCTTGGACCAAACCGAGGCGATCCCGCCCTGTGCATACCGAGTGGAGCCCTCAGCCGCATCCGACTTGCAGAGGAGCGTCACTTCTATGACGGAAGGATTGGATCTTGCGAACTTCAAGGCCGCGCTAAGCCCCCCAATCCCGGTGCCCAGGATCAAAATCTTAGCGGGTAATGCAGGGGTATCCGTCGCATACATAGTCCGCGTCATGCTACCATAAGAGCCAGGGGTATTCATGGAAGAAGCATTCCCGAAATTCAGACCGCGTCCCATCTATCTGTTTTTGTTTTCAGTATTGCCAATTGTGTCAGCTTTGTTGACCGGCTTTTGGCTATCGGACCGGATCCAATCCCATTCGAATCATGAGGCTGAGAAAATTAGGATGGAAGAGGCTATCGCTCAAGATCGGCTTCTGGTCGACTCGCTCTGGGCATCGATTGAGCTAATCAAGACGCGCGCGTTGGCGCTGTTAGAGATTCGCAAAGCGCAGGCCGTTGTGCCAAATCCATCCTTTGCTCTGCCCGAAGGCGTTCTCTTGCACTGGGCAGAACTTGAGATCAAGCTAGATGACTCGCTCTTGGGTGTCAGGCAGGCAGCACGCAATCCTGCTTGGGCGCCGGCGATCGGGTGGTCGGGATTTGAGGAGTTTTACCTGCAATCTGTTCTCAAGCGCTTGAGCGTGGCAGAGATCCGCAAAAACGGAATCGCTGTTCTGAGGATGAAGCAAGATCCGGGGCGCAATCATGAGTGGTTGGCTTTGGCGTTTGCAGGATCAGATCACAATAGCGTGGTCCTTGCGCTGGTAGATCCTGAGAAGGCGTTTCCTGTATTCAGTGATTGGTCGAGAAAAGAGGATGGAGACACCCTGCGCGGCTATCTCGTCGCAGCTGACGGAACGGTACTCGCGCACTCTCAGCCTTCGTACGTCGCCGCAAGTTTTGCTCAAGTTGCAGTGTTTAAAAATGCTCTCGCTGATCTACTAGGCCGCAGAGAGGTGGATGCCAATACTCGCCTCACAGGAAACGCGACGTCTGCATCGATTGACAAGCTGATGGCTGATACTGCGTACGCTCGCCTCGGGCCGTTGCCTCTGGCCGCGGTGGTCGAACGAGTGACTGAGCAACCGTCGCGCAATCCCATCCTAGCAAGCGCGCTCGCCGCAGCCTGGGGAATGCCTGGCGTTCTAGCCCAAACGCTGGGGATTTGTTTACTTCTGTGTCTGTTTCTTTTTGGTGGCATGGAATGGCTGGCTCGCAAAGGCGGACGTGGCCGTCTGGATGGCGCGCTCAGATCGTGGCAAGCCAGTCGGCAGGCTCTTGGGCAAGAGGCGGCGACCCTCGACGAAGTACAGTCACCTCAGCAAGAGCCGGGCTCTGCGGAGATCCCTCTTTTGCGCCTCGAGGACGTGCAGCCTTCTCAGAGTGTAGAGGCCCAGTTCGTCGCCGAGCTTCTTTCTGCCCAAGATCAATCGCGCGTTCGCGCCGAGAAGCTCTGGGTCGCACAACTCGAGATCGAAGCGACACGAACGGGCAAGGATCCTTCGCAGATGGCTAGGCGCCTGGCTCAGATCACCACGCAGGCGACAGGGTGTCCGTCCTTTTATTTTGGGTTCCAAGAGAAGCAGGGCACTGCGATTCTGCAGGCGCACGAAGGGTTGGCTCCTGGCTCGGGTCCGGGTTCTATGGCATTTCGATTAAGTGACGCGATGATGAGGAGGATCGCGCGCTATCATTCAGAGGGCAAGGTTGCTTCCGTGGCGGATGATCCCTCGCTCGCGGCCCTGATTTTCAAACGATTTCACGCGGCTCACTTCGAAGCTTGGGCTGTGACTTCCTCGCAGGGCGCGCTTGTCGGAGTGTTGGTCGCTTTACTCAGCGACTCGACGGGCGAGCAGCGAGAGAGCCTCAATCGAGTACTCGCGGCAACGCGGGAAATCTTTGAACCCCTAAGGAGTTGAGTCCTGAAAGACGGTGGCGGTCCCAAGAGCTTTGAGCAGAGGATGCGTGCAGAAGCGGGGAAGAGCCCTGCTCGCAAGAATGGCCAAGATGTTGAGATCGATCCCCGAGCGATCGCGGAGCTTGATTCAAAGGCGATTCAGGCAAACTACCAAGCGATTCGAGATTTGGTGGATGGGCAAGCCGTATTGCCTATGGTCAAAGCCGATGGGTACGGCCACGGAGCGAGTTGGGTTGCCAAGCTTCTCGTGAACTTGCCGGATCTCTATGGTTTTGGTGTCGCTACCCTTGAAGAAGGCGCACGCCTGAGGTCTGACTTGGGCCTGCGCGCTCGTCGAACGCGGATTGTGGTGGTTTCGGGCGCTGCTCATTGGACGGACGCCAAGGGCCATTATTGCGAGCAGCATGGCCTCACTCCCGTCATCACGTCCGATGCGGATTGGCACGCCTTTTTGCGCGGAGGTTGGCCTGCCAAGCTTCCCTATGAGCTTAAGTTCAATACGGGCATGAATCGCTTGGGACTCGGCCTCGGGATGGCCAGGCAAGTGGTCAAGCAGCTCAAGACTTTGCCCGCCGACCAGCATCCCCACGGTATATTGAGTCACTTGGCGATGAGCGAGGATGCTTCAAGTGCGCTCACTCGTCTGCAGGTCGAGCGTTTTCGCGTGCTGCGGTCAGAGATGGGGTCTGCATTCCCGAGTGCTCAGTTTCACATTTCAAATAGCGGCGGGATCTGGAACCACAAGGACCTTGGGCTCTCTGATCTGATCGACGTGGTCAGGCCAGGGATTGCGCTTTATGGCGTGCCCCCGTGGCCGGGAGCGCCGGTTCGAGGGATTCGTCCCGCACTCACGTTCAAAGCAATGGTCATCGCTACCCATTCTCTTAAGTCGGGTGAAGCCATTGGTTATGGCGCAAAATACCGAGTGGGAAGTGGTGATACCGAGCATGCAGCGATTCTCGGCGTGGGCTACGCTGACGGGGTGAGTCGAGCGCTCAGTCGCCAGGGCAAAGTCTCTCTTGGCGGCCTTTATAAACCCTTTTTAGGCGTGATCAGTATGGATCTGTGTGCCGTGGCATGTAGTCCAAATACCCGGGTAGGAGAGTGGGCTCAACTCCTCGGGCCGAGCATCGACCCCTGGCAACAGGCTCAAGCTGCGGGCACAATTCCCTATGAGCTTTTGACTTCCCTGTCTTCCCGAGTACAAAGGATATATGGCTGAGGGATCTGTAGCTTCGCATCAGAACAACGATGTTCGTGTAGAGAATGTTTACAAGAGCTTTCGCGAAGGACGCGATAAGGTCTTGAAAGGGATTTCACACACGTTTGGCGCTGGCAAGCTGACCTATATTTTAGGTTCTTCTGGAGCAGGAAAATCAGTTCTGCTGAAGCATATTTTGGGGCTCTTGCATCCTGACTCGGGACGCGTGCTGGTAGCGGGTCAAGACATGAGTCAGTTGAAGGGCAAAGAAAAGGCTCATCAGCGCAAGATTTTTGGGATGCTCTTTCAGAACTCCGCGCTCTTCGATGATATGACTATTTTTGAGAACGTCGCGTTTCCTCTTCGAGAGCACACCAAGCTGAATGAAGATCAGATTCGTGACAAGGTCACCCAAGTCCTGACAATCCTGGGCATGACCAAAGGGTATGATAAGTTTCCCAACGAGCTTTCTGGTGGGATGAAAAAACGAGTGGGCTTGGCCCGCGCAATCGTGCGCGAACCTTCTATTCTGCTCTACGACGAGCCCACGACCGGCTTGGATCCTGTGACTCGCACGACGGTGGACGAGCTGATAGAAACCCTTAAGCGCGAGCTCAAGCTCACGTCGATCGTGATCAGCCACGATATCCCTTCGGCTTTGTTATTGGCTGATGAGATCGCTTTTTTACATCAAGGAGAGTTTGTCTTTAAGGGAACTGCTGCCGAGTTTAAGCGATCCGATGTACCAGCGATTCGCGCATTTCTTGATGCGGAACGCAGGACTCTTGAGGCGTTCGAGGATTAGATGACAGGCTGGCTCACACGCACCTCGGCGAATTGGGTTTCAGGGCCTTATAGCCGTGAAGAAGTCGTAAAAATGATCGAGCAGGGCAAGCTTGGGGTGCAAGACGAGGTTTGTCGGTCCAACCACTACTGGTTCTATCTGCACGAGCACCAGGAGGTGCTCAATCAACTTGGCATTCAGATGCCACGGATCAATCGCACCTCCGACGATGAAGTGACGGAGACTCAGATTGAAGCGCAGGGGGGGGTTCCTCCGGTGCTGATCTCCCATCCTCCGGATGATTTGCCTGAAGTACCGGGACTTTCGGCGGACGACGATGGTCAGACATCCGTGCTCATTCGGACTTCGGGCTCATCTGCCCATGAAGTGAGGCAGGCAGCGATCAAGCCTTCATCATCGCTTCCAATTTTACCGTCACTGACTCCCGCGCCCACGTCGTATCATTCTGTGAATTCGGTACAACGGCCGGTGATATCGGTGTCTCCGCAAGTTATCGAGAAACCATCCATTTGGAGAGGTGTCGCCTGGGCCCTCAGTTTGGTCGCAGCGATCATTCTCTACTTAGTTCTCAATCTTCTGCAGGCCCCGCAGTAAACCGGTCCTTGCGCGGATCCAAAAGCAAAAGGTCAACAAGCGCTTCATCCGCCTTTGCTTGCCCAGGGTTTCTCTGTTGATTGAGAATGGCAAGGATCTGTCGCTTGCGGTGATGAAGTTCGGATTTCCAAATCGGGTGATCCACCTCGACCCAAAGCACGCTATCTTGAACACGTATCGCGCGAGTGTGTTTGGCGATCGCCGGACCCACGGCTTTTTCCCAGCGAGTCAGTGCGCGCGCCTCTTCCATTCGTTGCGTCAGAGCTGGGTAGCGAGCTCCGAGGCGCCTCAAGATTTGGGTAAAGGAGTCAAAAGCCATGCTTGCATTCTCTTGCTAGGTTTGATGAAAATCAAAAAACTCGTGCGAATCTTGCGAAACATAAATCCTAAAGCATTTTATCTCATCGCTTTTCTTTTTAGTGTCCATTTGGGCGCACTATTGAGTGGATGCGGCTATACGCTTCAAGGCTCCCGTAGCGAGTACTTTGAGAAAGAAGGGATTTCTAGGATTTACGTCAAACCCCTTTTGAACAACTCCTTTCAGCCTGGCGCTGAAAATATTGTTTATAACGCGCTCGTTAAGACATTGAGTGCTCATAAGCGCGTCAAGATTGTTCAAAACATCAATGACTCGGATGCGGTCTTGCAGGGCACTGTTTCGGGCGCTCAGTTTACGCACAAGACTCCAACCCCTGTTTCGAGCTTAATGCCCAAACTTCCCGAAATCACTATTCAGGACCCTCGCTCTGTGACTTCGATTTTTACTGCGAGTCTGAGCTGTTCGTTCAATTTGGTGAGGCGTCAGGCGGTTCGAGGCAAGGGCACGGGTCTTTGGGGGGCATCGTTTGGAAAAGCCAGGGATTTTCCGGCCGCCGCCGTGTTGGATGTTCCCGGGACCACGTCGGCTCTCATTAACCAAAGCGAGTTTGAGCGCGCCCTGATTGAACTCGCCTCCAACATGATGGAAGACGTCCACGAGTCCATGCTCGCGATGTTTTGAGGGGGACATGCCTAAACTCGAACCCAAAGCAGTGCAGAAAGAGCTCGATTCTGGCCAGATTTGGCCCGTGTATTGGCTTTATGGCCAGGAACGGATGAAGACGCGCGAGCTCCTTAAGCGAATTCGCAAAGCAGCGCTTGGCGAGACTCCTTCAGGGTTTTGCGCGGAGACCGTCTTGGAAGGCTCAGAGGTAGATGCGGATCAGATCGTTGAGGCTGCGCAAAGCCCGTCGCTTGGCGGCGGAACCCAGTTGCTGATCGTTCGCGATGCACATGCGATCAAGAATGCCGATAGCTTGGCTGTGCTCCTAGGTCCGCGCGCGCCTTTGGCAGAGCAGGCTAGTGTTGTAGTTTTTGTGTCCAAGGACTTGGATGGCCGCAAGAAATTCTCTAAAGTGCTGACTGAAAAGGCCGCCGTCGTGCCTTGCGAAGAGATCGCCGAGCCGGATCGTGAGGCATGGATCCAGTATCTGGCAAAAAAACGGGGACTCGCTCTCACCGATGAGCAAGTGGCTCAGCTGGTGACATTGGATCCGTGGACGTTGGATATCATCGATCTTGAGCTCGAAAAGGTCAGTTTGTCAGGTGATGGTGACGCGTTTCTTTCGGGTTCTTTATCTCTGGGCGCTTTGGGCGGAGCAGATGCTTTTTTAGAATGTTTTTTTCTGCGCAAATCGGCAGAGGCACTGAAGCGCGTCGCTGCGTTTGCGGATCAGCCCGATGAATCACTCCCTCTTCTGGGGTTATTTGCATGGAATGTGCGTAATCTCGCGCTTGTAGTGCTCGATCGCGAAAGGGGCACTCGCAAGGCTAAGCTGAATCCTTATTTGGCAGAAAAGTTTAAGTCGTGGGCGTCCAGGTGGAGCGTCAAAGAGCTCGAGGCTTTGCAGCAGGAGGTGGCGGCAATTGATTTTGGTTTTAAGCAGACGCCATTGATGCCTCTTGGGCTTTGGGACACGCTGGTGATGAAGCATTGTTGAGAGGGCTAGAGCCCAAAAATAAAAAGCCCGAGCTGCGAAACGCAACCCGGGCTTCTCAACTTCTGTTATTTAAATATTACTTTGCTGGCTTGAGAGCCGCTGGGATCGTCTTCTTCACGAGAAGAGTCAGGCGGCTGATCTTGCGAGAGGCGCGGCCCTTAGGCAATCCGCCTTTGGTCGCGGCTTTGCTGAGGGACTTGACCGCGTTTTTGTAAGCAGCTTGAACCTTAGCCAGGTCCTTGGACTGAATCGCAGTGATCGCCTCACGAAGAGCGGTGCGAGTCATGCTGCGGATCATTTGGTTACGTTCAGTGCGCTTGTTGGTTTGGCCGGCGCGCTTTCCGGATTGGCGTGTATTTGCCATGTGGGACTTCCTTTCGATAGACCGCAACCGCTAGGGTTGGGTCGGCACACCGAAGACAGTTTCGGTTCGCCGACGGGAATACTCAAAAATGACCGACTTGACAACAGTGTTTTTAGATTCGTACGCTGTTTCAGAGGGTTACCTATGCAAGAAGCTGAAGTCGAGTGCCCCTTTTGCGGTGAGCGCTTTGTAATCGTAGTCGACCCTTCGGTCTTGAGTCAGACCTACGTTGAGGACTGCGAAGTCTGTTGCCGGCCGATCCAGTTGACCATCGCCTGCGATGACGAAGGAGAGCTTCGATCGGTGGACGTGGATCGCGGAGGCCTTTAGTTGTACTCGCCGTGGTCGTAGATGTCGCCGTCCAGGTTTTTGTTGCCGTGGATTCGAACATTACCGGTCGCTTTGCTTTCGTTGAGAAGCTTGGCGTTTCCGAAAACTCGGGCTTTGACGTCGACCATAGAAGAGTTGGTCACGATTGCGTTGCCGTAAACTTTTGAGCGGCCCCAGGCTTCTCCACCCCAGGTGAGCTGAGCGTTGTCGTAGACTTCGGCATACTGGCTGACGCGGGAGTTGCGAACGATCAGCCCCGTACGGTGGTCGCTGACGAGCGCTTTGCCATAGACGCGAGCGTCCTTGTCGACCACGGCGATTCCCTCAACTTTCGCGGCGCCGTACACTCTTGCGTGATCGGTGATGAAGGCGAAGTCCTTGATCTGGGCGTTTTGAGTTATGATTGCTGAGCCTGCGATGTGTGCGCCGCCGGAAATACGAGGTCCAGTGATTTTTTCTTTCGGGTAATCGGTATCCCAATTCAGTCTCTTTACGGCGGTCCCCGACCAGTCGTCGGTCCACTCGGACGTGTCCATGTCGTCAACCCAGGCGCCGCCAGCTACTTCGGCCTTGTCCTTGATTTGCGCATTACCGCCAACAACTGCGTTGTCCTTAACGACGGCTTCGCCAGAAACGACTGCGTTGTCACCTACGATTGCGAAACCTAGCACTTTAGCTTTTTGAGTCACCTTGGCGCGAGCGCAGATGCAGGCGTCTTTTTCAACGACGGCAGAGTCATCGACAAGGGCGTTCAAGGAAACAAATCCTCCGGGAAGTAGGTTTCCAGCGGCGTCTTTACCGCCGTTCTTGTGAAAGCGGCCAGTCTCGCGCGCGCCATTGCTGAAGCAAGGGTCGTAGGGGCCAAAGGCACCCGTTCTGAGTGGGCAGTGTTGAGCTTCCAGTCCCGGCGCCGGAATCGCGGGGGTAGTTGGAGTGGTGTCAGCAAAAGCGACCGCGCTCAAGAGGGCTGCCGCGCTCAGGGACATCAATGCATTCAAATGGGTCATGATTGTTTCCTCACTGGTCGAGTCATTAACGCGATAGGTCATACTGGGCAAGGCTTATTTCTGACGTTGATTGTCGGCATTTAGGGTGAGGCGATCCATTCAGAATCAATAGATCAAGGGCAGGATTCCGCTTCAAATTAACTGATTAAATTTGACAGGAATTAATAACGCCTCGGGCGTCCCTCAGTGAGAACTACGATGATAAAAGTTGTTCAATGTAGAGGCTCACGCCCTTTTCGAGCGAGGTAAAAGCAGTCGCATATCCTTGGCTTTTCAGGCGGTCCATACGCGCTTCGGTGAAGTACTGATATTTGTCCCGGATGCTGAGAGGCGTATCGATGAACACGATTTTCTCGGGCGACTTTACCGCTTTGAAGGTGGCGCGAGCTAGGTCCAAATAGGTCCGCGCCGTGCCTGTGCCCAGATTGTAGATCCCACGAGCGATAGGTTTATCGAGAGCAAAGCGAAGCACAGAGGTGACGTCGTCGACAAAAACAAAGTCCCTCCTTTGTTCGCCATCAGCCACGCCAGTTTTGTGGCTTTTAAAAAGCTTGAGTTCGCCCTTCTCACGGATTTGATCAAAAGCATGGAGGATAACGCTGGCCATGGTTCCCTTGTGGCGTTCTCCAAATCCATAAACGTTAAAAAACTTAAACCCTGCCCAAGAGGGTGGACAAGATCCCTTGCGGTCCTGCTCGAGCGCCCAAAGATCAAAGAGCTGCTTGGAGTTGCCATAGAGATTCAGAGGTCGTAGGGAGGGAGTCAGGCTCTCATCATCATCAAAGGCTTGTGCGTCACTGCGTCCAGCGATTCCCGCCCCGTATGTCGCGGCACTGCTTGCGTAGACAAACGGCAGTCGATTCGAAGTCGCATACTCCCAAAGCTTTTGCGAATACTCGACGTTGTTGCGCCAGAGAAAGGCCTCGTCCGTCTCCATGGTGTTGGCGCAGGCGCCGAGGTGGACGATGGCAGAAAGTTTAGGCTTCTCGCTTTTCAGCCAATCAAAAAGAGAGTCGCGATCCACGATCTGCCCAAAGTTCACGCCTTGATGCTCGCGGCGATCGCTGAAGTAGCTAGCGCGATCCACGGCTACGACGTCTTGGCCGCGCTGGCCGCAACGACGGATCCATGAGCTCCCAACAAACCCGGCGGCTCCCGTAACTAGAATTTTAGACATGGACGTTCTCCCTGGGGGTCACTCGTGTTGTGCGCACATAGACTCTGAGCCAGACAAACATCGAAAAAACAAAAAATCCACCTCCGGCTGCGCATGTCACTGGTCCCGCTCCCCAGCGATCGGCAGCCCATCCCTGAAGTAGGCTCCCGATCGGCGTGGCTCCTAAAAAAGACATCGTATAAAGACTCAGTACTCTGCCACGCATCGAGTCGTCTACGCGGTGCTGAAGTCGGGAGTTCAGTAGGGGCATCACGCCAATCATCGTTAGTCCCATGAGAAAACAAGCAACGAGTGATAGATTGACTTGGCGAGAAAGGCCCATCGTGATCAGAGCGACCGATGCGAGAAACATGCAGGCTGCCACGATGCACTGAATGGAGCCGTTCACGCGCCTTGAACCCAGCCCGATAAGAATGAGGGAGCCAGTAATAGCGCCAACTCCAGCGAGGCCTGTCAGCCAGGCTAGTGTTGATGCATCTCCATGCAAAACATCTTGGGCAAAGGCGGGGAAGAAGTTTCCGATCGGAAATCCCACAAAACTAATGAAGGCAGAGACGGACATCAGGCGTAAGATCGCAGGCTCGGTTTTTAGGTAACGTACTGCTTGTTTAAAGTCATCGACGAGCTGTGCGACTCCTGGTGGGTGTACTTGGAGTCGCCTCAGGATCTTCTGACGATTCATCGCCATGAGGCTGTAGATCACCGCAATATAGCTCAGCCCATTGATCAAAAAGCAGGTGCCTTCGCTCACTTGCGAAATCAGGAGGCCAGCAAGCGCAGGGCCCAGGATTCTTGAGCCATTGATGATGATCGAGTTGAGCGAAATGGCGCTCGCAAGGTCGGCTCGTCCCACGAGGTCGATCGCGAAAGAGTGACGCGTGATAATCTCAAACGAGTTGCAAACGCCTAAAACCACCGAAAGCGCAGCGATGTGCCAGAGCTCGACCTTGCCAGAAAAACAGAGTGCTGCAAGGAGCAAGGCTTGGATCATACCCGCTGTTGCCACGCCGATGAGGATTTTGCGGCGATCGTGGATATCTGCCAGCACACCCGCAATAGGGCTCACTAGAAACGATGCAAAGTGCCCGCAGAAAGCGATAATGCCGAGCCAAAGAGCTGAGTGGCTCATGCGGTAGACCAGCCAGGCTTGCACTACGGATTGCATCCAAGTTCCGACCATTGACACCAGTTCGCCAGCAAAAAAGAGGCGGTAGTTGCGGATGCCGAGGGCCCTGAACTGGTTCTGCATTTGAAGCAAAAGCCTAGCACGAATCACCCCCCTTGCGGTACTATGCCTTAGGCATGAAAGGCGTTCCTGCACAAATGTGCGAATCGCATGGAGATGCGCCCCTGGAGGGGCGCGTACCTTACCGCCATGCGAAGCCAGGAAGGCGAAGCGTGCGGATTTCGAAGATCAGAGCAACCACGTTCGCTGTTTTGGCCTGTTTGGGGTGGGCTCAAGAGGTCTTCGCCGCGGTGCCTGCTACTCGTGCAACCTTGACGGAGTGTTTTCTCGCAGCGCTTGAGCGGAGCGAAGCGATGGCGATACAAAGTGAATGGATCATTCAGGCTGAAGAGCGAGTGAAGCAATCCTTCGGTACGGTGTTGCCTACGGTGAGTGGCACCGCCTCTCGACTATGGCAGGAACCCATTAATGCAGCTGTCGGGGCCAATCCAAACTTTAACTCAATTCAAGACAACGTGAGATTTTCAGCGACTCAGCCATTATTTCGAGGGCTCCGGGAATTCGCAGCCCTTCAGCAGAGCAAGCGCTTATTGGATGCTCAAGGCTTTGCAAGAAAACAAGCGGAGAGTCAGCTGTATCAAGATGTGGCGACAAGCTTCTATGCAGTCATGTCTCTTGATCAGGAGCTTGAGAACTTGACTGGAGAAATAGCGTTGTACGGTAAGCGCGTGTCGGAGCTCGAAGAGCGCGCCAGGATCGGCCGCTCCCGAAAGACCGAAGTCCTCTCTGTTGAGGCGGCTGTGGCGGGCTTGCGCGCGCAGGCTGATGGTTTGCGAGGCCAGATAAAAGTGGCTCGCGAAACGCTTTCATTTTTGACAGGGCTACCTGCGGATTTGATTTTGCGCGAGAGCGAGCCCGAGCTGGAGACGCGTATCCCTTCTGGAGTCGAAAATTGGGTGGCGCGTGTGGCTCGTCGTCCGGATGTGGCCGCAGCCGAACAGACGCTCGAGGCCGCCAACGAGGCTCATTCGATTGCCTTTGGCGCCCATTTGCCTTCGTTGGACTTGAACGGCAACTACTATCTGGCTCGTCCAGGGCTCCTCAATAATTCGCGTTGGGATGCGCAGCTGCTTCTGACTTTGCCCATTTTCTCAGGTGGCGCGATTCAATCCAGGGTGAGGGAGGCTGCCTCGCAGATGAGGCAATCCGAGTTCACGTTGGGGCTGACGCGCCGTAGGGCTGCCACGGAGATTCGTCAGGCCTTTGCGACTTGGGAGTCCGATTCAGCTCAAGTCAAATCTTTAGAAACCGCAGCTAAGCTCAGCGAAAGCGATCACGAGTCACGCGTGCGCGAGTATCGATTTGGCCAGGTAACCAACTTGGATGTGCTCCAAGCGATGACAGCTTGGCGCGCAGCCAAGCGAGCTCTCGATCGCGCGCGTTTTGTCGTTCGTTTGGACGTGGTTAGGCTCGAGGCGGTTGCTTCGATCAGGCCTCAGGCTGCGGGACCAATCAAAAGCGATCTGCCCTAAACGGCTTAGGGTCGAAGATCGGCTGAGCGCCGAGCAAGAGGTCTGCGGTCAAGCGCGCCGAGCCTGGGGCGGACTGCAGTCCAAGCATTTGATGCCCTGTAGAGAGCATCAGATTGTCATAAGCTTTGGGGCGACCAATGACGGGCACGCCATCGGGGGTGCAGGGTCTCAAGCCGCGCCAAACTTCGGTAATTTCTGGGCGCTCCGGGACACTCAAGAACTCGCGCGATCCTCTCAGAATATTCTCTACACGGCGCGGAGTAATCGATTCATCGCGATTGACGAGCTCGAGCGTGCCTGCCAGTCGAATCGATCCGTTGCGCGGGGTTACGGCGATTTTCTTTTCGATCAGCATCAACGGCAAACGCGGAGCGGGGGCAAAGGGTTTGGTGATCAATGCGTAGCCCTTGCCGCCTAGGACCGGAATGCGCAGCTTGAGAGCCTTGCCTAGGGTGTGTGACCATGAACCGGTAGCGAGTACGTAGTCATGGGCTTTGAGCTCGCCGCGAGTGGTTTTGAGTGAGCGAATCTTGCGTCCTTCGATGACGAAGTCATACACCTCGGTGCGTGGAAGAATTTTTACGCCGTGCTTTTGCGCAGCTGACGCAAGCGCTTGGACGATAGCCAGAGGCTCTCCATGTGCTTCAGCGGGAAAATAAACTCCGCCTTGGATGCGACCCGTGAGAGCGGGTTCTAGCTCTTTGACGCCTCTTTCGTCGAGATACTGGCCGGGGATCCCGTGCCTGGCTACCAATTCCATCTCATGGACGGCAGCTTTCACGCCTGCTTCGCTCTGTCCCACCATGAGCAGGCCCTTTTTCTCAAAGCCGATGGTGCTTCCTGAGTCCTGACTTAGTTTCTCGTAAGATTCGAGGCTGTATTTCGAAAGTCCAGTCAGCACGTCGACGGAGCGATCGAGGTGCTTTTGATTCATCGAAAACAAAAATCGAGTCAGCCAGCGAAAAAGCAAAATGCTAGGTTCAGGTTTGATGTAAAGCGGGCTGTCCGGGTTGAGAAGCCAACCAATGGATTTGAGCAGCATTCCAGGCATCGGCAGCGGCATCGCAAAGCAGGGAGTGATCCAGCCCGCATTGCCGTAGGAGCAACCAAACCCAGGTTCGCCGCGATCAATGACAGTGACCTGTGCGCCGCGTGAGGCGAGTTCTAGGGCGATCGACATTCCGATGACGCCGCCGCCAATCACAACGATGTTCTGCTTCTCACTCATGTAGGTCAACCTATTCCATCATCAGGGGTTATTAAATCTTGATATAATAGATACAGTATAGGGGCGTTATTTTCAACTCATTAAAAAGTATTGTGATTCTAGCTTAGTTTGATCCCCGCTGACCACGCGAGGACGATTTGTGCGAGGTAGTAAAGTGGCAACCCCCAGGCACGATTCAGGAAGCTTTTTTGGACAAACCGATCTCGCGCTACCGAAAGGTCTGAGAGAAAAAAAGCCACGGCGGCCGGAAAGAGCAGATGGCTTGGGTCGGTTGCGATCGTTCCGGCTGCTAGAGCAACCATGCCCGAGATCACCACTGCATAGGCAATAACTGGGATCTTGAGTTCAGGCGGCACTTTGGGCATGAGCCAGCGCGCCACCAGCCAGCTCAGAGGCGCGACCCCCACGGCTCCGATCAGCGCATGAAGCGGCTCGATTCCAAACACCAAAAAAGACACGGCAAAAAGCACGTGCCCCAGCAGAAAACTGCCGATGCCCGCTTTGAAGGCCCGCTTGTCGTGAGGAATCAGCAAAAAGTCGCCGATCCAACACAAGATGAGCGCCGCAAAAACAAAGGTTCCAAAGCGCGAATCGCTTGCCTGTTGTGACCATGCGATTCCTAAAAAGCCTGCCGATGAAAGCGGCTTAAAAATCCACACTCCTGGTCTAAAGCGAAATGCCTCGCTCAAAACCAGTAGCGCAACACTTGCGGTGGTTAAGATGATCCAGGAGGAAGTGAGCATGCTCCTAGGGTTTCATGTTTCGCGAAGCTCGACAATTGGGAAGCTCGAGAATAGGCGAACTCGAGAATAAGGAAGCTCGAGAATGCTGATGCAGTGTCGAGTGTCGAGTGACTAACTTTTAGACAATTTTCACACCAACATGAGCGGGCCAGAGCTGGCTCAACGTGACGAAGTCACCGATTTCAGGTCACCCTTATGATCTGACTCAAAGTACAATAGAGCCATGGCAGAGAATCCCGCTTGGTGTACGCCCCAACTCTTGGTCGCCTGGGAGCAAGGCGTGCACGACTTCAACGAGGGCCGCTTCTGGGAAGCCCACGAGGCCTGGGAGCGAGGCTGGAAAGACCTGCCCCAGGCTGAGCGCACCTATGTGCAAGGTCTTATTCAAATTGCGGCTGCGTTTCACCTCGAAGATCTGGGTCGGCTAGACCCCGCCTTGAGACTGAGAGCCTCATCTCGTCAAAAGATTCAAGCGACATGGTCCACGATTCAGGACCGGCTGCCCAGGTTAGAAGTTCAGGGAGAGGGCCGGCATGCGCGGGCTGTTCTTTTGCTGCCAGGCCGACCCGCCGTATGATACCTCTGGCCTCATGCCCTACTTGAATTGGAAAGAGCGAAATCTCACGCAGAAGATCACCTCTGAGGAGCCGGTTCAGTTGAACCTCGAATTGGATGCTGCGTCGGTTGCTGAACTCGCGAATCGACTCGAGGACACTTTTGCGGAAGCGACCTTGGGAGCGGAGCTTCGCGTGGACCTTCCTCGCGAATGGATCGTCTTTTGGAAACTTCGAGAAGGGGAGAGTCGGTTGTTGATCGCTCACCCACAGCCCGAGGAGTGGGTCACTACGGTGGCCTTGGAGTTGGGGGATTCTCAGAAAGTGGTCTCGGCATTGCGAGCCCTCAAGGTTGGGCAACCTCTTCATTTTGAGCAATTGATCCGGCTCGGCTCAATGAGCAATGCCGTATTGGTGGTGAGTCAGGTAGCCTCGTAAGGCGGGTTCGCTATGCAGCGCCACGTTTTCTCGCAGAGACTGTTTTCGGTGCCGGATCTCATGGTCTGCCTCTTTGTGGGGACGGCCATCTTTGGTCTGGTCTCGATCGGTCGGGAGTGGAGGGCCGAGTACAATCCTGTCACGCAGATTAATCTTTCGCTCGGGTCCTTGGCTTATTACACGTTGCTTTCAGGGATACGTGGGCTCGTCGCCTACCTGATTTCACTCTCCTTCACTTTGGTGGTCGGCTATGCCGCTGCTAAATCTCGAAGCGCCGAGCGCGTGATCATCCCGATGATCGACATTCTTCAGAGCATTCCGGTGTTGGGATTTTTGCCGGGACTGCTTCTGGGTTTGGTCGCTCTTTTTCCGCGGACCAATACAGGCCTTGAGCTTGCTGCGATTCTCATGATCTTCACCGGCCAGGTGTGGAACATGACGTTCAGCTATTACTCTTCGCTTAAGTCTGTCCCCTCGGACTTGTCCGAGGCCTCTACCGTGATCGGCCTGGGCTGGGGTCAGCGGTTGCGCAAGCTAGAACTGCCGTTTGCAGCCGTGAATCTGGCTTGGAACAGTCTGATGTCGATGGCAGGGGGATGGTTTTTTCTAAGCGTCTGCGAGTCTTCTAAGTTTGGGACCCACGAATACCGTTTGCCCGGCATCGGTGCCTACATGTCCGTGGCAACCGCCCAGGGTGATCGACAGGCCATCGTGTTTGGGATCCTCGCCATGGTTTTTTTGATCGTCATCATGGATTTTGTGATCTGGCGCCCTATCCTGTCTTGGGTTCAGCGGTTTAGGCTCGAAGACATCCAAGCCGGTACGGGCTCCGAGCCTCTGATGGCAATCGTGCTGCGCGAATCGAAGATCATGATCTGGCTAAAGATCGAGTTTCGGCGTTGGCGGCAAGCTCGGCGCGAAGAGCATCAGGCAGAGCGAAAAAACGAGGGTATCTCCGACAGTGACCAACAGTCACTGTTGACTTCATTGCCATTGCGCATGCGAACCAATCGTCTGCGGACGTTTTTTGCCCGATGGAAAATTCTAGGGCGGGATCCTCGGTTGAATCGTTGGGTTGGGCGCTTGGTGAGCGCCGTAGCGCTAGGCTTTTTGGTTTATTGTTCTTACCGCTTATTCGAGATTCTCGTTCAGGTGACTTTCTCGACCTGGGTGATCTTGCTCCGCAATACTCTGTGGACTTTTCTTCGCGTGATGTTCGCGCTGGCGTTTGCGACTCTTTGGGCGGTTCCTGTTGGGATCTGGCTAGGTACGCGAGCCGATCGATTGAGGATCGCGCAACCGATCATCCAGATTTTGGCTTCGTTTCCTGCTCCGATGCTCTACCCATTGGTGCTGAGTGTTCTTTTTGCCTTTGGCGTGAGCTTTGATTGGGGCTCGATGCTTCTGATGCTGCTCGGGGTGCAGTGGTATGTGTTGTTTAACGTGCTTGCGGGCGCGATGCGCGTGCCTCGTGAACTCAAGTATGCGCTAGAGCTTATGGAGACCCCGACTTGGCTTCAGTGGCGGATGCTTTATATACCGAGTGTGTTTCCTACGCTCGTGACGGGATGGGTGACGGCCGCAGGAGGTGCTTGGAATGCGAGCATGGTTGCGGAGGCAGTGACCTATCGTGGGCAACAGATCAAGACCGGGGGGTTGGGTGCGACGATTCAAGCGGCTTCAGATGAGGGTAACTTCGTCGTATTGGCAGCGAGCTTAACGGTTATGGTTTTTGTTGTGATTCTCATGAACCGGCTGGTTTGGGCGCCGCTGTATCGTTTAGCCCAAACTCGGTTCAAGCTGGATGTCTAGTGGTGGGCAGGTCTATGATGGTGAAAAGAAAATATGCCTAACAAAGCGATCATCGAACTAAAGAATGTCATCAAGACCTACCGGCTTGAGTCGGGTAACGATGTTCGCGTCCTTCAAGGCGTGAATTTAGCAGTTTATGACGACGAGGTTGTCGCGTTGCTCGGGCCTTCTGGTTCGGGTAAGTCGACCTGCCTGCGGATCATGAGCGGTCTGGTCGATGCCACTGAGGGTGAAGTGTTTGCGCGCGAGAAAAAGCTGCCGAGCACGAATCTGGATGTCTCGTTGGTTTTTCAGAGTTTCGCGCTTTTTCCTTGGGAGACAGTCTACACTAACATCTCGCTTGCCTTGAAACCGCTTCATATGCCGCCTGCCGAAGTCAGGACGCGTGTAAAAAGGGTCATCGACTTGGTGGGACTGGAGGGGTTTGAAGAAGCTTATCCTCGAGAGCTTTCAGGTGGCATGAAGCAGCGGGTGGGAATCGCCCGCGCATTGATCATGGAGCGCCCGGTGCTCTTCTTAGATGAGCCCTTTAGCGCGCTCGATGTTTTGACGGCCGATACGCTTCGCGCCGAGATGGTGAAGATTTATCTAGATAAAAAGACCGCGACGCGCTCGATGGTCCTTGTTACGCATAATATTCAAGAAGCCGTTTTCATGGCGAAGCGGATTCTGGTGATGGGAATCAACCCGGGGCATATTCGCAAAGAAATTGTAAATGACTTGCCTTATCCTAGGGATGAGTCGACGCCTGCATTTAAGCGAATGGTGGAGCAAATTCACGCCCTCATCACCGAGGCGATCATGCCCGATGTGCCTTCGGCAGCTGAACTCGAGGCTCAGGCTGCAGGTGCAGGGCAGGTGGTTGCGGGCGGTAAAACCACAACGGCTGCCACTGCGCATACGGCCGCTTACCGCGAGCCGCCGATTGAGACGCTGCCCAACGTGCAGATCATCGAGGTCATCGGCTTGCTCGAGTACATCGCGGACCAGGGTGGCAAGGCTGATATCTTCGAGCTTGCGCACGATACGGGGCGCGAGTTTGGTCAGACGCTTTATCTGGTGAAGGGCGCCGAGCTCCTGGATCTCGTGGATACTCCCAAACAAAAGGTGATGCTCACGGAACTAGGCCGCCACTTCGTTGCAGGCGACATCAATGTACGCAAACGTATGCTCCATGAGTTGTTTGGCGCGCTTCGCATCGTGCAGATGACCACTAATTTTTTGCGCAAGGAAGAGACACTGCGTTCGCCGATCGAAGCCCTCAATGAGCGCGTCGCTGAATGGCTGCCGAGCGAGAACCCCCATCACATCGTCGAAGCTCTCGTGAGTTGGGGACGGTTCGCCGAGTACTTTGGCTACAACGACGACACCAAAGAGGTCTACTTGGATGTCGGGCAAGAGACGACTTAAAGAAGTGAACGGATACCTTTTCGATGAGCAAAGCTTTCACAAAAGAATCTGATGGTTCCGACGACAGCGACGATGGGGTTGTGGATCCGGCGTCGGCGATTCCGATAGGCGCGAAAAACTACATCACGCCAGCGGGCGCTGATCGCCTCAAGGCGGAGCTCAAGAGGCTGCTCTACGGAGATCGCCCCGCGCTTGTACAGACCATCCAGTGGGCGGCCTCTAATGGTGACCGCTCCGAGAACGGCGACTACATCTATGGCAAGCGCAGACTCAGAGAAATGGATCGCCGGATCCGGTTTCTCGGTAAACGTCTGGAGATCGCCGAGATCATTGACCCCGTCACTCAGCAATCCGATCGCGTGCTTTTTGGCGCGCGGGTGACCGTTAAGGATGAAGAAGAGCGCAGCCGGACCTATCGCATTGTGGGAATTGATGAGACCGAAGTCAGTCGCGGTGAGGTCAGTTGGATTTCGCCCATCGCCCGCGCGCTGCTCAACGCTAAAGTCGGCGATTTCGTTACTTTGAGGACTCCGCGAGGCGATGAAGAGCTTGAAATTTTGAAGATCCAATACCCTTAGTGGGGGGCTGCTGGTGGGTCTGGCACTCCGGCCGTTCCAGGTACGTTGTCCCGCGTTTCGTTTAAGAGAGTGTCTGCTGAGCTCCCAGGCAACGCCCGGTTGGGGTCGGCCAAGGGCGTAAACTGTGGTTCATGTTTTGCCGTACCCAGTTCGTCTTTCGCTTCGCCAGGGGCTTGTGAGGTGCAGTGCGCAGGAGAAAGTCCTGTAATGGGGTCGGGTGGGCAGATGGTGCTGCGCTGTGCTGAAGGTGCTTCTGACTGAGCTGGTACCCCGATTGCGCTCGGGTCTGTCGCATCATTGAAGGAGTCAGAGGGGGGATTAGAGAAGGGATTAGAGAAGGGATCAGATGTTCCGTTTCGGGAGAATCCATCAGACTGCGCCGCAGAATTGCTATGGGTATCTACTTCAGAGTTTCTCAGTGGATCTTGCGCAACCGCTGACATTGCGTAGAGCATGCAGGTTAGAGCGAAGGGCAAAAATCGAAGCGATGGGTTCATAAACCCCTCCTGTCTGACAAGGGTTGCAATCACCATTCCTTTTGAAGCGCTCCGCTTTGTGATAGCGAGAATTCATGCCTAAAGGATTACTTTTGATTAACCTGGGGACTCCCCAGGCTCCGACCACTTCGGCGGTTCGCAAGTACCTACGTGAGTTTCTGATGGACCCCGAAGTTATCGATATCCCG